>Ga0193954_1000154_pt1 | contig 40816 bp, 34 predicted proteins | sample BB_5_MG_FD_140340 | JGI IMG/M metagenome (GOLD analysis project Ga0193954, IMG submission 140340) | Microbial mat bacterial communities from the Broadkill River, Lewes, Delaware, United States - BB_5_MG | ecosystem: Environmental > Aquatic > Freshwater > River > Microbial mats | place: USA...
ACTTTTTCTTTCTTAGGTAATAAGGAAGAGCAAGTATTGGTTTGGGTGTCATCAAGTTCAGTCACAAGTTTGAATTTTATAACACTGACGACTTTTTAGTTTATCATTTATATCATTTGTATAAATTGAAAAGTGAATGCTTTTGTAGGTAATGTGCGCCCTTAGCTCAGCTGGATAGAGCAACGCCCTTCTAAGGCGTGGGTCGTAGGTTCGAATCCTACAGGGCGTGCCATAGTTAACATTAAGTATGAAATGTATTATGGTGGCTATAGCTCAGTTGGTAGAGCCCCGGATTGTGATTCCGGTTGTCGAGGGTTCAAGTCCCTTTAGCCACCCCATTTTTTTCTTCATCCCTTGAAGCGAAAGAATGAAGTTTTAAATCGGTGATTAGCGCAGCTTGGTAGCGCACTTGGTTTGGGTCCAAGGGGTCGCAAGTTCGAATCTTGCATCACCGACCACTTCTTTTATGGTTATTCCCTTACTATCTAGATAATTTCAAACATAAAATTAGTCATTAAAGTTTACAAAGACATTTTATAAAAGTGTCGAAATTTTGTTGATTGTTAAATAACTTTTTTTATTACTATCCACACTTATGTTAGTACATCATTCCCGCTATAAACTTGCCCTTGCAACTTCTTTTATGTCTAGCTATAATTCCGCGTCATAAATTTTAACCGTTCGTATGAGCAAGGCACTTTTTTTACTTCTTTTATAGAAGAGAAGCAAGTAAGGTTAGTGCATTATAAGAAAGCGTAACACGCTAAGTTTTGAGGTATATAAATGCAAGTTTCAGTTGAGACTACACAAGGTTTGGAACGTCGTTTGACTATTTCTGTTCCAGCCGAAACAGTAGATGTTGAAGTTAAAAATCGTCTTCGTCAAGTGAGTAAAACCCAGCGTATTAACGGTTTCCGTCCGGGCAAAGTTCCACCATCAGTGATCCAAAAGCGTTATGGTAAATCTGTACGTCAAGAAGTTGCGGGTGAAATCATGCAACGTAGTTTTGTTGATGCCATCGTTGCAGAAAAAATCAACCCAGCGGGTCGCCCATCATTTGTAGCTAAAAGCAATGAAGATGGTAAAGAGTTAAAATTTGAAGCAACGTTTGAAGTTTATCCAGAAGTTGAATTAAATAATCTAGACAAAATTGTAGTTGAACGTCCAGATGTGGAAGTAACTGACGCAGATTTAGATGAAATGTTTGAAACGTTACAAAAGCAGCATCAAACATGGAAAGAAAACAAGCGTAAAACTAAAAAAGGTGACAGATTAACACTTGATTTTACTGGCCGTATTGATGGTGCAGAGTTTGAAGGTGGTAAAGCTGAAGGTTTTGAACTTGAACTTGGCGCTGGTCGCATGATTCCTGGTTTTGAAAAAGAAATCACAGGTATGAAAGTTGGTGAAGAGAAAACAATTAAAGTGACTTTCCCTGATGACTACCATGCAGAAAACCTTAAAGGTAAAGAAGCTGAATTCGATATTGTTGTTCACAAAACTGAAGGTCCAGTGTTACCTAAAGTAGATGATGAATTTGCAAAATTATTTGGTATTGAAGAAGGTGGTGTTGACGCATTACGTGAAGAAGTTAGTAAAAACATGTCTCGTGAATTAACTCAAGCGGTTAAAGCTAAAGTTAAAAACCAAGTACTTGATGGTTTATTGGCTAGTCATGAAGTTGGGTTACCGTCAGCTTTAGTTGCGCAAGAAATAGACGTGTTACGTCAACAAGCAATGCAACGTTTTCAAGGACAAATGGATCCTAAAAACTTACCTGAATTACCAAATGACATGTTTAAAGAACAAGCAGAACGTCGTGTCAAAATCGGTTTGTTATTAGGTGAAGTAATCAAAGTTAACGAACTCAAAGTTGATAATGACAAAGTAAACGAGTTAATTGCTACTGCGGCTTCGGCCTATGAAGATCCACAAGAAGTTATTGAATACTACGCTAACAACAAAGAATTAATGCAACAAATGCAAAACGTTGCATTAGAAGAACAAGCAGTTGAGTTTTTAGTTGAAAAAGCGAAAGTAGAAAATAAAGAGACAAGCTTTAAAGATATTATGAACCCTGAAGGCAAGTAATATCGCTTTTTTATTGAAAAAAGCTTAGCAATCGCTTAGATTTAATGGCTTGTATGAATAACTCATACAAGCCATTTTTATTTGACTTATTATTACTCAATTAAAAAACTATCACGTATTTTATATTTAAGGGACGGAACACACTTGTTTAATTCTCAATTTAATTCACAGACAAACCCTCAAGATTCAGCTACAAGCCCTGAAAGTGCCTTAGTGCCTATGGTAGTAGAGCAAACAGCTAAAGGTGAACGTTCTTATGATATTTACTCAAGGTTACTAAAAGAACGTGTCATATTTCTATGTGGCCAAGTTGAAGACCACATGGCAAATTTAATTATTGCTCAATTATTATTTTTAGAATCAGAAAGTCCAGATAAAGATATTTTTCTTTATATAAATTCTCCTGGCGGTTCAGTAACGGCAGGCATGGCTATTTACGACACAATGAAATTTATTAAACCTAATATTTCTACTGTTTGTATCGGTCAAGCAGCCAGCATGGGCGCTTTTTTACTCTCTGGTGGTGAAAAGGGTAAACGTTATTGTTTGCCTAATGCGCGTGTGATGATCCATCAGCCTTTAGGTGGATTTCAAGGTCAAGCATCTGATTTTGAAATTCATGCAAAAGAAATTTTATTCATTAAAGATAAATTAAATCGTTTAATGGCTGAACATACAGGACAGCCTCTTGAGAAGGTTTCTCAAGATACTGACAGAGATAATTTTTTAAGTGCAGAATCTGCAGTTGAATATGGCTTAGTTGACTCCATATTAGAACAAAGAAACAGTTAATTTATTTTTAACATTCGTTGTAAAGTGAGTTTGAATGATTAAATATCACTTAAAAAATGGTTAAATTACTACTATGCTATAATTTATAACATAGTAGTAATTAGCAGAATTAAAGATTTGAGGTAGGCATGACCGATATTAAAAGTGGTGACGGCGACAATGGTAAATTACTGTATTGTTCATTTTGTGGCAAAAGCCAACATGAAGTACGTAAGTTAATTGCTGGGCCATCAGTATTTGTATGTGACGAATGTGTTGAATTATGCAACGACATTATTCGTGAAGAAATAAAAGAAATTTCACCAAAAGAAGAAAAAGAAGCGCTGCCTTCTCCCATTGAAATACGTGAAAGCTTAGATGATTACGTAATTGGTCAAGATCATGCGAAAAAAGTACTCGCAGTAGCTGTTTATAATCATTACAAACGTTTGCGTAATGGTGATTCTCACAACGGTATTGAACTTGGAAAAAGTAATATATTACTTATTGGACCAACAGGGTCAGGTAAAACTTTATTAGCTCAAACATTAGCCCGATTACTTAATGTACCTTTTACTATGGCTGATGCAACAACACTAACCGAAGCGGGTTATGTTGGTGAAGATGTTGAAAATATCATTCAAAAACTTTTACAAAAATGTGATTATGATGTTGAGAAAGCTCAACGTGGTATTGTTTATATCGATGAAATAGACAAAATTTCTCGTAAATCGGATAATCCTTCGATTACGCGTGATGTTTCTGGTGAAGGTGTTCAGCAAGCTTTATTGAAATTGATTGAAGGTACTGTTGCTTCTGTACCGCCACAAGGGGGTCGTAAACATCCTCAACAAGAGTTCTTGCAGGTTGATACGTCTAAAATACTATTTATCTGTGGTGGAGCATTTGCAGGGTTAGATAAAGTAATAGAGCAACGTTGCCATACGGGTACAGGTATTGGTTTTGGTGCAGAAGTTCGTGGTAAAGAACAAGAAGTAACGTTAACTGAACGCTTGGAAGATGTTGAACCAGAAGATTTAGTAAAATATGGTTTAATTCCTGAGTTTATTGGTCGTTTACCTGTGCTTGCAACATTACGTGAATTAGACGAATCAGCATTAATTCAAATTCTACAAGAGCCTAAAAATGCGTTAACTAAGCAGTTTATGGCATTGTTCGATATGGAAAACGTTGAATTAGAGTTCAGAGAAGATGCACTGATTGCTATTGCAAGAAAAGCCATGGATAGAAAAACAGGTGCTCGTGGCCTACGTTCCATTGTTGAATCTGTTTTACTTGATACTATGTATGAGTTGCCATCAATGGAAAATGTCAGCAAAATAGTGGTTGATGAAACAACTATTCGAGGCGAATCAAAGCCTTTAGTTATCTACGATAGTCAGCAAGAACAGGCGGCATCAGAGTAGATATTAGTACAATTATTATTAAAAGAGCCTCAAAGGCTCTTTTTTATTTTTATGTCTTGTTGTTATAAACTTAAAATTCTCGCTTGTAAGTTTTCTATTGATCCCCATATAGTTTTTAATTAGCAATTTTCATAACTTTCCAAAGAGATACACATGACCGAAGAATTATCTAGTGTAGTTGAAATCCCCGTTCTTGCCTTAAGAGACGTTGTCGTTTATCCGCAAATGGTTATTCCTTTGTTTGTTGGACGAGAAAAATCAATCCGTTGTTTAGACCTTGCTATGGAAAATGACAAGCAAGTATTTTTAGTTGCCCAAAAGGATGCTGCTGTTGATGATCCTCAAGCGGCCGATGTTTATGATGTTGGGACAGTTGCAACAATTCTGCAAATGCTGAAATTACCTGATGGCACAGTAAAAGTCTTAGTCGAAGGCGTACAACGTGCGCATGTAACTAAATTTGTAGAAACAAAAGATTATTTTAGCGCTAATATTGATTTTTTAACTGCCGAAAATAAACCAGAAGATGATAACGAAGTATTAATTCGTTCAGCTATTTCTCAATTTGAAGGCTATGTAAAGCTTAATAAAAAGATCCCACCAGAGGTACTTACGTCTGTTTCTGGTATTGATGATGCTGAGCAACTTGCCGATACAATGGCAGCACACATGCCATTAAAATTAGCAGATAAGCAGAAAGTTTTAGAGATAGTTGATATTGTAAAACGCTTAGAACATTTAATGGCGCTAATGGAAGGTGAAATAGACTTATTGCAAGTTGAGAAGAAAATTCGTACTCGCGTTAAAAAGCAAATGGAAAAAAGCCAGCGTGAGTATTATTTAAATGAACAAATGAAAGCCATTCAAAAAGAGCTTAACGAAGGTGATGAAACACCTGACGAGCTAGAGCAAATGGCTAAGCGAATTGATGATGCCCAAATGCCAAAAGAGGCAAAAGATAAAACCTTAACTGAACTGCAAAAATTAAAAATGATGTCGCCGATGTCAGCAGAAGCCACAGTAGTGCGCAGTTATATTGAATGCATGATAAATGTGCCATGGAAAAAACGCAGTAAATTGAAACGTAACTTAGCTTTGGCACAAGAAGTTTTAGATAAAGATCATTATGGTTTAGACAAAGTAAAAGAGCGTATTTTAGAATACTTGGCGGTACAACAACGTGTAAGTCAACTTAAAGGACCTATTCTTTGTTTAGTTGGTCCTCCAGGGGTGGGCAAAACATCGCTAGGACAATCTATTGCTAAATCAACAGGTAGAAAATATGTACGTATGGCTTTAGGTGGAGTTAGAGATGAAGCTGAAATTCGGGGGCATCGTCGTACCTATATTGGTTCATTGCCAGGTAAATTAATTCAAAAAATTTCTAAAGTAGGCGTTAAAAACCCATTATTTTTACTGGATGAAATTGATAAAATGGCTTCTGACATGCGTGGTGATCCTGCCTCGGCATTATTAGAAGTGTTAGATCCAGAACAAAACTCTAGCTTTAATGATCACTATTTAGAAGTAGACTATGACCTGTCTGATGTGATGTTTGTTGCTACCTCTAATAGTATGGATATTCCTGGCCCATTACTTGACCGAATGGAAGTAATTCGTCTGTCAGGCTATACCGAAGATGAAAAACTTAACATCGCACGCAGTCATTTACTTAATAAACAGATTGAACGAAATGGTTTAAAAAATAAAGAAATTGATATTGACGATAGTGCTATTATTGGCATTATTCGTTATTACACACGTGAAGCTGGGGTTAGAAACCTAGAACGTGAAATTTCTAAATTATGCCGTAAAGCTGTAAAAGCTATTCTGTTAGATAAAAAACTGAAAAAAGTGGTTATTAATCAAGATAATTTAGATGAATATCTAGGTATACAACGTTTTGATTATGGAAAGGCTGATGATGAAAACCGTGTTGGTTTAGTCACTGGTTTAGCATGGACACAAGTTGGTGGTGAGCTTCTAACAATAGAAACAGCTTCTGTGCCAGGTAAAGGTAAGTTAACTTACACTGGTTCGTTGGGTGATGTAATGCAGGAATCTATTCAGGCTGCTATGACGGTTGTACGTAGTAGAACTGGAAAGCTTCGTATTAATGATAATTTTTATGAGAAACGTGATATTCATGTTCATGTGCCAGAAGGTGCTACACCAAAAGATGGCCCAAGTGCTGGTATAGGAATGTGTACAGCATTGGTATCAAGCTTAACAGGGAATCCTGTAAAAGCTGATGTTGCTATGACAGGTGAAATAACGTTACGTGGTGAAGTTTTAGCCATTGGTGGTTTAAAAGAGAAGTTATTAGCTGCTCATCGTGGCGGCATAAAAACAGTGATTATTCCTCATGAAAATGCGCGAGATTTAAAAGAAATACCTGAAAATGTTAAAGCAGATTTAGTTATTCATCCTGTAAAATGGATTGATGAAGTGTTGGCCATTGCTCTTGAACATCCCGTTGAACAGTGGAAGATAGAGTAATTTTTATCCTTAAAAAGTTGATTTTTTGGTATAAATTAGAAAAAAATGGAAAAAAAGTAAGAAAAAGTGAAATAAAGGCTTTTCAAACGCTGAAACTATGTTAAGTTAACTACGCTTATGTCGCTAGACCCCTTACTTAGTATACCTAAGAGGGATAAAACCCAATAGGTGTTGTTGATAATGGTCTAGACGTAATAGTATTTTTTGAAACTCGATGCTTGATGTTCAAAAAAAATAAATTAGATAATGTAAGTTTATTTTTGTAGGACGAACTTTTATTAAACTTTTTACTTAAGAAAGGTAAAGAGAAGTAAAGATAGCGTTGTAATAATAACAATTTAAGGGGTATACACTGTGAATAAATCTCAACTTATCGAGAAAATTTCTGAAGGCGCTGACATTTCAAAGGCTGCTGCGGGTCGCGCATTAGATTCATTTATTGGCGCTGTAACTGAAGAATTACAAAATGGTGAGCAAGTTGCTCTAGTTGGTTTTGGTACTTTCTCTGTACGTGATCGTGCAGCAAGAACTGGTCGTAACCCTCAAACTGGTGCAACTATCCAAATTGCTGCTGCTAAAATACCTGCTTTTAAAGCTGGTAAAGCATTAAAAGACGCTTGTAATGACTAATATCTAATGAATTGCTTTGGCAATTTTATTACATTATTACAATATAGTTAAAAACCACCTGTAGGTGGTTTTTTGCTTTTTTAATATTAATTAGAAATAGTATTAAGTTTTTTAATAAAATAAAAGCAATCTTACACTTCAAGCTGTGGTCTGCATCTGCTAGAATCGCGAGCAACAAAATATTATAACGTAAAGTATTGGTATTATTTATCGATTACAAGTTATCGATTACAAGTTATCGGTTTCAAGTTATTGGTTTAATAGATATTGGCTTTAGAGACAAAGAGACAAAAATGTTAGAAGATATTAGAGAAAGCTCTCAAGGCTTAACAGCGAAAATAATCCTTGGTCTTATTATATTAACCTTCGCTGTGGCGGGGATTGGTAGCTACACTAATTCTGTTGATACCTCGGTAGCAACAGTTAATGACGAAAAAATTAGCGAGCAAGAATTTAATAAAGCGTATCAAGCTCAACGTAACCGTATGGCGCAACAATATGGTGAAATGTTTGAGACTTTATCTAACGATAGTAATTATATGGCGAATTTTCGTCAAAGTGTTTTAGATAATTTAATCAACGAGAAGCTGATAGATCAAAGTGCACGAGATCTTTCTATACGTGTATCAGATGAGCGCCTTAAAGAAACAATTAGAGCAATGCCTGAGTTTCAGGTTGATGGTGTTTTTGATAATAATCGTTATTTAGCCATTATTAATCAAGCTGGTTTTTATCAATCATCAAACTTTCGTGATTATTTACGTGTAGAAATGACTCGTCGTCAATTATCGCAAGCTCTAGTTGGTACTGAATTTAATCTACCTTATCAAGAGACTTTACAACAAAAGTTGCAAAGTCAAACACGTAATATCCGCTTTGCTACAATTTCTGCGAATAAATTTAAAGCAGGAATTGATGTTAGTGAAGAAGAAATTAAAAACTATTATCAAGCTAACCAAGTACGCTTTGAGAATAAAGAAAAAGTGAAAGTTAATTTTATTCAGTTAAGTGTAGAAGATATTGCAAAAACTATTGACGTTTCAGATGAAGATGTTGCTACCTATTATCAAGATAATATAGCGAGTTTTACACAACCAGAACAACGTCGTGTTTCTCATATTTTAATTGCGTTTGATGAAGGAGATACTGAAAGCGAAGCTAATGCAAAGGTAGAAGCTGAAGCTCTACTCGCTCGACTTGCTCAAGGTGAAGATTTTGCAGCACTTGCAAAAGAATTATCAAGTGATACCTTTAGCGGGGAAAATGGTGGCGACCTAGAATATATTGAGCCAGGAGTGATGGACCCTGAGTTTGACGAAGCAGCCTTTGCACTTGAGTCGGTAGGAGATACAACTGAGTTAGTTAAAACAAGCTTTGGTTATCATGTAATTAAATTAACAGAATTGAATCCAGAAGTGATTAAAAGTTTAGCAGACGTTAAACCTGATTTGTACACTAAGGTAAGTGAGAATAAGGCACAAGAGAAGTTTTACACGCAAACACAAGAAATGGCTCGTATAAGCTTTGAATTCCCTGATAGCTTGGAAGATGCAGCAAATGAAGTGAATGCAAAAGTTGAAACGTCTTCATGGTTGTCACATAGTGGCAATGCGGCACCATTTGATAATCCAAATGTTGTAGAAGCTGCTTTCTCAGATTTGGTTTTACAAGACAACATGAACTCAGACGTGATTGAGGTCAGTGATACTGTTGCTATAGTACTTCGTTTAAACGAGTATCAGAAAGCAAATGTTAAACCTATTACTGAAGTTGAAGAGCAAATTAAAGCGATTTTAGTTTCACAAAAAGCAACAGAAAAAGCGCAAGCAGTTATTGATGAGCTGCTTGTTCAATTTAAAGCGGGTAACGACATTACTGAACAATTAACTCAAAATTATGCCAGCTTTACCACTAAAGAAAACGTGGCTCGTTATAGTGCTGATTTAGATCAAAGCATAACGAGAGAAGCTTTTGTACTTCCTCATCCAACAGAAGGTACTATTTCAGCCTCTACCGTGGCATTAAGCAATGGTGACTTGGCATTGGTTGAAGTGCAAGCGGTAAACGAGAATGTTGAAGTTGAAAATCCACAACTTTCGCAACAGCAAACGTCTCAATTGGCTCAGTCTGCATATAAAAGTTATATTGATTCATTGAAAGTTGATGCGCAAATTACTCGCAAGGCCATTACAGCGCCAATTAATAATTAACTCAGAATATTATTAATATAAGTAATTAGTAAAGAGTAGCGAATGTAATTCACTACTCTTTTTTTATACTTATTTAAAGTTTAGGTTTTAAAGCTTACCAAGGGGTTTTAGCTGAAAATTTTGATTCATTAGCAGTTTTTGCGTGATTTTATGCTGAGGTCTTCTCATTACTTCCATAGTTTTTCCTGATTCAACAACTTTCCCTTGAGATAACACCATTAATTCATCACTGAAATGACGAATAATACCTAAATTATGAGAAATCAAAATATAGGCTAATCCCATTTGTTGTTGTAGATCCAATAACAAATTAATCATTTGAGAGCGTAGGGATGGATCTAGTGCCGCTAATGCTTCATCTAATATGATAACCTGTGGTTGCAAAATAATAGCTCTAGCAAGTGATATACGCTGTTTTTGACCTCCTGAAAACATATGAGGGTAGAAGTTCATATGATCGCCAAGAAGGCCAACTTTTTGCAATGTAGATCTAATAAGATCTTTTCGTTTATCTTCGTTAAAAGGTGTATTGAGTTTTAATGGTTCGTCTAATAGCTGTAATATGGTTAAGCTAGGATTGAGTGTGGTGCCTGAATCTTGAAATATCATGCGTATATGCTGACATCTCTGCTTATAACTACCTTCGTGTAACTCTTGCCCGTTGAGAAAAATTCTTCCACTTGTTGCTTGTTCAGCCCCTACTAATAATTTAGCAAGCGTAGACTTTCCGGAACTTGTTTCACCTATAATTGCTAAGGTTTTATGTGCATCAATAGTAAATGAAATCGGTTCTAATACAGTTGTGCTTTCTTTATTTAACCAAAAGCCTCTGCGTAAGTAAGTTTTACTTAATTCTGTTACTTTTAGTAATTCAGTCATGTTTACAGACTTCCTTTATACCTTTTCGCTTCGGTTTAAGCGGCGTTAAGGGAAAATGACAGCTTACCTTATGACCATGAAAATTAGTGGCAGAGGGGGCTTTAACACAAGCTTGGTGTGCCCTTGGGCAGCGAGGGCCTAGCCTACAGCCTATAGGCAAGTGTTGCAAAAGAGGTATACTACCAGGTAAGGTCATTAACCTTGACTTAGCGGGCAAATGAAAATTAGCGCTTGGGCTGCTATCAACTAAGGCCCTAGTATAAGGGTGTAATGGCTTTTTGAATATTTGTTCAGTTGTGCCTGCCTCAACAAATTGCCCGCTATACATTACGGTAATTGTATGTGTCCAATGAGTTATATTTTCTAAATCATGACTGATCAATAATATGCCCATATTCTTTAGTTGATTTAAACTTGCTAACAATCTAAATATTTGGCCTTGGTTGGTATTTTCCATCGCTGCTGTTGGTTCGTCTGCTATCAGTAGTATGGGTTTTCTGGCTAAGGCTATCGCTATCATAACGCGCTGGCATAGTGCTTCTGTTAATTGATGAGGATAACTTTTTAAACAAATAGTGTGGCTTTTAATGCCGACCTTGTGTAATAAGCTAATAGCCGCAGCATGACGTTGTTGTTTTTTTTGCCAAAAAAAACCAGTAAAGGTACTTGTATCAATTGCTTCAGCTAGTTGGTTTTCAATAGTTGTTGTTGGATCTAAACAAGCCATAGGTTCTTGAAAAATCATGGCAATATCACGAGAAAGTAGCGCTTTGCGCTCTGGTATGGATAAACGCAACAGATCAATACCGCGCCAATGGAATCTATCTGCATGAACATGCCATTTATCATCTAATACACCAACAATAGCTTGAGCCAACAATGACTTTCCTGAGCCTGACTCACCAACTAAACCACGAACTTCGCCTTCTTTCATCGATAAACTGACTTTATCAACGGCTAAAATTCTTTGATTATCGCTGACTAACTCAATAGATAAATTTCTAATATCAAGTAAATTCATCATCTATCCTTACGTAATTTAAGCGCATGACGAATACCTTCACCAACAAGGTTTGTGGCAACCACTGCAAAAAGAATAGCTAAGCCAGGTAAATAGACTGTCCAAGGAGCTATATAAAATAAATCTAACCCATTGGCTAAAATTGCGCCCCATTCAGGTAGCGGAATTTGTGCACCCAAGCCCAAAAAACCTAAAGTGGCAATATCTAGAATAGCAGCTGATTGTGCCAATGTTGCTTGCCCCATAATTCTGTCTACAATATTAGGAAAAATAGAATAATATAAAACCCTAAATGGGCTAGCACCGTCAAGACGTGAAGCAAGTACATAATCTTTACGAGACTCTTCTTTTACCGCATACCGTGTAATGTGTATAAATTGGGGAATGAGTACTATAACCACTGCCCACACAGTATTACTGATACCAGGGCCTAATATAGCGACAATAATTATAGCTAATAATAACGATGGAATAGACAAGATAACATCAAGAAAGTGGTTAAGAAAGCTTGACTTTAATCCTGAAGTTAACGCAGATAATGAACCAATTACAACACCTATAACAAGTGAAAGTATAACGACGATAAAGCTCATGCCAAAGGTTAATGAGGTGCCATACATCAAGCGAGAAAGCATATCACGGCCTAATTCGTCGGTACCGAGTAAAAAACTTACATTACCATCTTCATGCCATGCTGGCGGTAAAAGCAACATGTTTAGTTGGCCATCTACGGGTGAATAGGGCGCTAAAATAGGCGCAAATATAGCGAGAATAATTAAAAATATAAAGCAACTGAAACCAGTCATAGCAACAGGTGTTTTACGAAATATTTGCCATAATTGCATGAAAGGGGAAGGAAAAATCTCTTCCATGTATATTTTATCACGAGCCATATTTATTACCTCGGGCTAGTGGGTTTAACGCCGCATAAATAAAGTCGGTTAAAATGTGTATTGTAAAAATAAAGCATGACAGCACTAATAAACCGCTTTGTATCGCGGTATAGTCCCGCTGGTAAATACTTTCAATTAACCAACGGCCTATACCAGGCCAACTAAAAATCACTTCTGTCACCATTGCTATAGTTACCAAATTGGCAAATTGTAAACCAACATGGCGAATAATTTTAATGAGTGCATTTCTAATAGCATGACGAAAAATGATTTGTTGAAAAGTTAACCCTTTTGCATTGGCAGCGCGAATATAACTCGTCTCTAGAACTTCAATCATGGATGTTCGGGCTAAACGAATAAAAATAGTTGCAGGAGCAACAGCAATAACACATGCAGGTAAAATTATATGTGAAGTGGCATCACTAAATGCTTGCCATTTATAGGGACTATCGCTAAGTAAAATATCAATAAATTGAATGCCAGTAATATGTTTTATTTCAAATAGTAAGCTAATTTGACCTGCAGAAGGAAGCCAACCTAAATTGATTGAAAAGGTTAAAATAGCGAGTATACCAAGCCAAAAAACTGGTATTGAATAGCCTATCATTGATATAGATAAAATAAGGTTGTCTGCTGTTTTATTGTGTTTTATTGCTGCAATAAAGCCAAGTGGAACACCGATAAACATGGCAATGAGTAAAGCAACTAAACTTAGTTCTATCGTTGCGGGTAGTAAATTCAGTACTTCTGAGCCAATATCTGATTGACTAGACATGGATATACCAAGATCGCCGTGAATTATGTGCTGTAAGTAAGCAATATACTGCCAAAAAATATTACTATCCGTTTGGTATGATTGTTGTATTTTTTCTAGTTGGTAGGGCGTTGCGTTAATTGCACCAGTAATATTAATGATTGAATCACCAGGAAATAAAAAACTTAAACTGAACGATAACAATGTTAACACCAACATAGTGAAAATGAATAAATTGAGTCGACGAATAGTAAAAATTAACATAACTAATTTTCACCTATTTGTGGTAAATCGACTTTATTTTCAGTCTTCATTATTTTTTTGATCTTTTTTAACGGGATAGTCTTGCTTGAGGAATAAAAGTTTATTCCGCCGAAAGCTGCCAGTATGTCGCCTGTTACGTTTTCATTTCTTGCTTGATACCGTTTTGAGTGAGCAATGGGAATTAACGGAATTTCTTGTGTTATTATCTTCATTGCTTCTGCATAATATTGTTTTCTTAAATGAATATTGGTAGTTTGTAATGCTTGCTGAATAATATCATCATATTCTTGATTACACCAAAAGGTTGTATTACTTCCTGTATTGGCCGCTGAGCAACTTAACATTGGTGAGAAAAAGTTATCAGGATCAGGATGATCTGCAGACCAACCCAATAAAAAGCTTTGATGTTCTCCACGTTTTAAGCGGTTTAAAAATGTATTCCATTCATAGGTAACAATATTAACTTTTATACCAATGTGATTTAAATCAGCTTGAATAAGCTTTGCCATCGTTATTGCATTAGGATTGTAGGCTCTTTGAACAGGCATTGCCCACAAATCCATGGTGAAGCCTTGAGAGAAACCTGCAACTTCAAGTAGGCTTCTAGCCAGCATGGGATTAAATTCTTGTTCTGCAATACTGTCATCAAAGGCCCATGAGGTATTCGGTAATATTGAGTTGGCAAGCTCAGCTTTACCCTGATAAATTGTTTCAAGTAATACCTGTTTGTTAATGGCATAACCAATTGCTTGTCTGACTAACTTGTTATCAAAAGGAGGTTTTTTTACATTAAAACCAAAATAACCAACGTTTAATGCGGTAATCGATTCTAAAATTAAGTTTTTATTTTGGTTTATTTTATTGTGGGCTATTGGATAAGCAGTAACATCACACTCTTTCGCTAATAGTTTAGTTAACCTACCCGTATTGCTTGGGGTTATATCAAACACTAATTGTTCTATTTTAGCGGGCTCTTGCCAGTATTGTTCATGGCGATAAAACCTAATTAGCGAGCCGACACGGTATTCTTTTAGTTTGAAAGGCCCTGTACCTATGGGGTAAGTGTCTATGTTTGCTTTGTTTTTTTGTTCTGTAAGTTGCTCTGCATATTCAGCGGATAAAATAACGGCATAATCAGTAGCTAAGTTTGCTAGAAAGGCGTTGTCTGCATGAGTTAAATGAAAGCGAATGGTATATTCATTAATTTTTTCTACTTTTTCAACAAGATCTTTTAAACCTATATTTTGGAAAAAAGGATAACTTCCGCCAGATACAAGATGAAAAGGGTGTTCGTTTTTTAACATGCGATTAAAACTGAATAACACATCATCTGCGTTTAAAAATCGTGTTGGAGTAAAGTAATCAGTTTGATGAAATGCAACATCTTTACGTAAATAGAACGTGATTTTTTTACCATTTTTAGTTACATGCCAAGATTTTGCTAAAGCTGGTGTTAGTTTGTTTTCTGTTCCTTGATAAGTAAGTAACCTGTCGTATAACTGATTTGATGTGGCATCAATTGTGGTGCCAGATGTTACTAGCTGAGGATTAAAGGTTTCTGGTGACCCTTCAGCACAATAAATAATACTGTGCTCGTTTAATGAAACAATGCTTTCATCATTGCAGCTAATGAGTAGCAGTAAACTCAAGCAAACTATACAATTAAGTGTTTTATTACTCATCAGAATCGTTACCATCAAGTAGATTGTATTTTTTTAAATAACCTCTTAACTGATGATAGGTTAATTCTAACGCTTGTGCTGTTTTCTTTTGATTATATTGACAATGTGCAAGCGCAGATTTTATCAGTTCGACTTCATAATTTTGCGATAAGGTTTTTAACGATTGTGGAAACTCGTTATGAATAACTGCTGATGAAACACTAGTAGCCTTTGTATCTGTTTCAGTGTCGGTTGATTTTTGTTTGTTTTCTTTAACTGAATCAGAAACCGTATTTGTTGTTGTTTGATGTTGTGGTGTGGTAATTCGATCATGTGTTTTGATCTGCTGGCTTGGCCTAAAGGGGGATTCAAATGGATCAATAATTAATTCATGCACGGGTAAGTGAGGATTGTTACAACGATAAACACTACGCTCAATTACATTTTTTAATTCGCGAATATTACCAGGCCATGAATATTCGAGCATGTTTTTTTTCGCTTTTTCAGTAAAGCCACTAAAAAGCTCAAACTCTAATTCACGTGCCATATTCATGGCAAAATGTTCTGCTAACATTAATACGTCGTCAAGGCGCTCTCTTAATGGGGGTAGCGTTATTACATCAAATGCCAAACGATCAAGTAAATCAGCTCTAAACTGCCCTGAGGACGCTAATAAGGGCAAATCTTCGTTAGTTGCTGCAACTAAGCGAACATCTGTAGTAATGGTTCGTGAACCACCTACGCGCTCAAATTCACCATATTCCACAACGCGTAATAATTTCTCTTGAATTAAACCTGATGTGTTAGCTATTTCATCTAAAAATAATGTGCCATTATCTGCTCGCTCAAATCGACCTTCATGTCGTTTACTCGCACCAGTAAAAGCACCAGAGTCATAGCCAAAGAGTTCTGTTTCTAGTAGGTTTTCATTTAATGCAGCGCAGTTCAATTTTAAGTAACTTTGCTCCCAGCGTTTTGATAGATAATGTAAACGTGCAGCGACCAACTCTTTACCTGTTCCACGTTCACCAATGATTAGTACGGGTTTATTTAATTGTGCAATTTGAGAAATTTGCTCTAATACTTCTAAAAAGCTGTTTGATTGCCCAAGAAGATTATCTTGTTTGCTAAAGCGTGCCATGGTTAGACCTAACTTTTGGTTTATTTCACTAACAAATAGTGTATTTTATTAATTGACTAGATAACAGTACTTTTTTATTATTTAAAAAAACTTTTTAAAACATAGGTTTAATAAGTTTTGTCATATTGGCGTAAAATATGAATAACATTAACTATAAATTTATATGCAAGTTTATAGTCGATTTCAATAGAGTTAAACAAATTACGCATGTTTATCTGTAAATGAAAGCGTAAATTCAAGTAAAGAGGATGTTGTTATGGGTATTTTTTCAAGGTTTACCGATATTATTAATTCTAATATCAATAGTTTATTAGATAAAGCCGAAGATCCAGCCAAAATGGTGAGATTAATTATTCAAGAAATGGAAGATACCTTAGTGGAGGTTCGCTCTAGCTCAGCCAAAACCTTAGCAGATAAAAAAGAGTTAACACGCCAAGTTACTCGTTTTGAAAATGAAGCACAACAATGGCAAGAAAAAGCTGAATTAGCGTTGAGCAAAGATCGAGATGACTTAGCCCGAGCAGCTTTGATGGAGAAGAAGAAAAGTACTGAAAACTCTCAATCTTTAGTGCAAGAGCTAGTACATGTAGAAGAACATATTGCTAAGCTTCAAGATGAAATTTCACAGCTACAAGATAAGTTAGCGGATGCAAAAACACGTCAAAAAGCCATAATTATGCGTGAAAAAACAGTGAATTCACGTTTAAAAGTTAAGCAAAATATTGACAGTAATAAAGTGAATGATGCATTAAGTCGTTTTGATCGTTATGAGAGTAAAATTGATAATATCGAAGCTCAAGTTGAATCATATGATTTAGGCCGTAAATCGCTATCAGACGAAATTGCTGAACTTGAGTCAAATGAAAAAGTTGATGATGAATTAGCTTCATTAAAAGCGAAAATGAACAAAAAACAATAAAAACCTGTGATTAAAAGTTTTGAGTGGTGAAGTGAATTTATTCCCCTTAAATGTATTATGAAGCTATTTGAAAGAGTTAAGGAGATGTATCGTGGAAGATATTATCATGGCACCCGTTATTATTTTTATGCTTGTTGTTGCGCCTATTTGGCTGGTCTTGCATTACCGTAGTAAAGGGCAAGTGAGCCAAGGCTTGAGCGAAGAAGAATATACTCAGCTATCTGAATTATCTGAAATGGCAGATAAAATGGCAGATCGTATCAAAACCCTTGAAGCCATTTTAGATGCTGAAACTCCTGATTGGAGGAGTAAACTATGAATACAAAGCGAGGGGAGTTATATCGCAATTCGGAAAATGGAAAAATAGCTGGTGTTTGTGCTGGTATCGCTGACTACTTTGGGTGGGAGACCTGGTTAGTCAGAATATTGGTTGTTTCATGCGTATTGTTCGGCATGCCCATTTTAATTTTAGGCTATATTGCCGCGTGGTTTATATTAGATAAAAACCCAAAAGAGCAGCCTAAAAGAGCACATGCTAAATTTCATCGTTCACCTGGCTCTAGTCGTTACCAAGCTGGTGATACACTTCCTGATGAAGACTACGAACAAACCAATGAAACAATCAAAGTCAAAGCAAGAGTGTGGCAATCAGGTGAGCCACCTAAACAGGCTTTGCAGGACATTAGTAAAAAATTCTCTTTACTGGAGAAACATTTACAACACATTGAACAATATGTAACATCTTCCGAGTTTACCGTTGCTAGAGAGATTAATAAACTTTAAATGTATGAGTTGTATTAGTTGCGTTGCCCTGTTGAATCTCTAACAACTAGCTGAGGTATATATTGACTTGTTTCGCTTTTTCCTTCTTGCTTACGGATTTGACTGATGAGTAAATTGGCTGCATCTTGTGCAATTTGTTTATTGGGCTGGTTTGCTGTGGTAAGTTTAGGCCAAGTTTGACGTGAAAAAGGACTGTTTTCGAAGCCTGCTATTGATAGCTGCTCGGGTATGTTTATATTCATTAACCTTGCTGCAAATAAGGCGCCTGCAGCAATTTCATCATTACAAGAAAAGATGGCCGTTGGTAGGTTGCTTTTACTAACGCCTTTAGACATTAATTGTTTAGCGCCATTAACACCTGATTCAAAAGAATACTCTCCTTCTATTACTAAATTTTTATTAAAGTTAATATGATTATCTTTTAGTGCCTGTCGATAACCTTTATAGCGCTCAATGGTTGACATATGCTCGGCACCACCTGCAATAAAAGCGATTTTTTGATGCCCTAAATCAATTAAATGTTGAGTTATGGTTTGCGCCGCATCCCTATCATTTACCATTACACATGGGCTTAGGTCATCAGGGGCAACATCACCAGACATTATACGCACCACTTTTATATCTAATTCCGTAATGCGTTTGACAAATTCTGGGCGTTCTGAAAAGGGAGGAGTTAATACTAAACCTGCAACACGCGCATGTTTGATTGTATTAATAATTTCTTCTGTTATATTTTCTTGTTGCGAATTACAAGGGTTGATTAATAACTCAAAACCTTGTTGCCGACAGGCAGATAGAATACCTTCTTGCATATCAATAATATAATAAGCATTGGGGTTATCGTATACATAAGCAATTGTAAAAGACTTGGTGCCTGCTAAATTTCGAGCGGCAAGGTTGGGCTGGTAATTAAGCTCTTTTACCGCTATTTGTACTTTTTCACGCGTGAGCTGGCGAACGGAAGGCTCATTGTTTATAACCCGCGAAACTGTTTTAATTGATACGCCTGATAGTTTAGCGACATCATTAATTGTTGCTTTCATTTATTCAATTAACCTTTAATTCTTCTTTTAACGCTATTATTGGTAGTAGAGCAGGTAGAGTAATTCTTCTTGTGCCATGCAGCAATAACTAATACTATTTTTATCTTATTAATTGGGTAGTAAATGAATGTATGGTTCTTTATATGAATTGACAGCGTTGTCATTTTTTATTAGGGTAGCATAAGCAAATCAAAATTCATAATGAAGCCATAGTATTATATGAGTATGGCGCTTTAATAAAATTCTAGGTATTTATAGGAAACTCTATGTCAGATCGTCAAACACTTGCTAGTTGGAAAAAATTACAACAGTTAGCCTTAGATAAAAAATCTCAACACATGAATACCTTGTTTGCCAATGACAGCCAACGTTTTGAAAAATTCTCAATTGAATTGCCGAATCTATTGCTCGATTATTCTAAAAACTTAATTGATGGTGAAACCCTTGATAGCTTATTAGCGTTAGCTGAAGAAACAGGAGTATGTGAGTGGCGTAGCAAGATGTTTGCAGGCGCTAAAATTAATAAAACGGAAGAAAGGGCTGTACTGCATACTGCTTTACGACGTCAAAATACTGATGAACCACTCATTTTAGATGGTGAAAATATCACTGAACAGGTACAACAACAATTAGAAAAAATGGAAGGTTTTGTTAATAAAGTACGGCAAGGAGATTGGTTAGGCTATTCAGGAAAACGTATCACAGACATTGTAAATATTGGCGTTGGTGGTTCTAATCTCGGACCTCAAATGGTGACAGAAGCTTTAAAGCATTACAGTGATGGCACTGTGAATGTACACTATGTTTCTAATGTTGATGGTGCGCAAATTGTTGAAGTATTAAGGCCATTAGACCCGCAAAATGTTTTATTTATAGTATCCAGTAAAACGTTTACCACCACAGAAACAATGACTAACGCAAAAACAGCAATGAAATGGCTAACCAGCGCATCGTTTGATGAGAAATCGGTAGCAAAGCATTTTGTTGCCGTCACTGCTCATAAAGAAAATGCGATGAAGTTTGGTATTCAAGAGCAAAATATTTTTGGAATGTGGGATTGGGTTGGTGGGCGTTTCTCGTTGTGGTCAGCCATTGGGTTAGCCATTGCGTTAGATTTAGGTTTTGATAAGTTCATCGAACTGCTTGATGGCGCGAGTGAGATGGATCAGCATTTTATCAATGCGCCATTAAGCAATAATATGCCTGCTATCATGGCTTTGATCAGCGTGTGGAATACTACATTTTTAGGGGCACGCTCACAGGCTATTTTACCTTATGACCAAACATTACATATGCTTTCAGCCTATTTACAACAAGCAGAAATGGAAAGTAATGGTAAGTCGGTAACTTGGGACGGTGATGAAGTAGACTATCCCACGGTACCTTCAATTTGGGGGGAGTTAGGTATTAATGGGCAACATGCTTTTTATCAGTATCTTCATCAAAGTAATAACGTTGTACCTGCAGATTTTATTGGTTCAGTAGAGAGTGTCACGCCAGTATCTGGTCATCATGAAACATTAATGGCTAACTTCTTTGCACAAACCCAAGCGTTAATGGCAGGGGTAAATGAAATGCAAGTGAGGGCAGATTTACAAGCGAAAGGGCGTACGCCAGACTATATTGATAAAGTGGCACCACACAAAGTTCATAAAGGTAACAGACCTACCAATACTATTTTGTTAAAACGTATTGATCCTAAAACGTTGGGAAGTTTGATTGCTGCTTATGAGCATAAGATATTTGTGCAAGGTATTATTTTGCAAATATGTTCGTTTGACCAATGGGGTGTTGAACTAGGCAAAGGCTTAGCAGCAGAGATTCAACAAGAGTTAGAAAGCAAAAATATTTCATCAAAACATGACTGCTCCACAGCAAGTTTATTGAAGTTTTATTTAGAGGCTAAGTAGTTACTCTAACTGTCACCAATTATTGTGTGAAAGAAAGCAGCTATTAAAGTGATGGCTGCTTTACGTCATTTCTTGGGCTGTATCTAACATTCTATTGGCAAAACCCCATTCGTTATCACTCCATATTAACATTTTAACCAAGCGCTTATGGCTAACACGTGTTTGATTACCATCAACAATACAAGAGTGGGTATCGTGGTTAAAATCAACAGAAACTAAAGGCTCTTCAGTATAGGCTAAGATGCCTTGCAAACCACTGTCATTAATTGATTTTGCTTGGGAATTTTTAATTACTTGATTAATATCAGCAATACTTACATCTGTATTGACCGTAACACTTAAATCCATTGCGGTAACATTGAGGGTTGGTACCCGCACTGCAATTGCTTCAAATCGTCCTTTAAATTTGGGTAAAATTCGCTCTATGCCCAGGGCCAGTTTAGTATCTACAGGAATAATAGACTGACTTGCTGCGCGACTTCGTCTAGGATCTGGATGATAAGCATCGATAACTTGTTGATCATGCATAGAAGAGTGAATAGTGGTAATTGTACCGCTTTCAATACCAAAGGCATCGTCAAGTACCTTAATTACAGGCACAATACAATTTGTTGTGCATGATCCATTTGAAACGACACGGTCTTCATTAGTTAGTTCGTGATGATTGATACCATAAATGATGGTGGCATCTATGTCTTGGCTGCAAGGATGTGAAAATAAAACTTTTTTAGCACCTTGCTTAATATGTGCTAATCCGTCTGCTTTACTACCAAATATACCAGTACAATCTAAAACAATATCAACATTATGTTCATGCCAAGGAATTTCCTCAATTTTGTTAAAGTGAAGTAATGCTATTGTATTTTTATACTGCTGATCTGATGTTGTTGTCGGATTTGGTGTTTTGTGATCAGAAATTAAAAGTTGTTCACCTTGAAGTTCAACATAAAAAGCGAACCGACCATGAGTCGTGTCATACTTAAGTAAATGAGCCATGCCACTTGCTGGCGCAAGATCATTAATTGCAACAATGTTGAAAATATCTGTTTTACCACTTTCGTAAAGTGCTCGAACAATACTGCGGCCAATGCGGCCAAAACCATTTATAGCAATGTTTATCATAGAAATATAGTAATGGGGGAAATCCGCATTATAGAAGGATAAAAGGTGGGCTTATCAGTACAACCCACCAGTTGAGTAGTATGCTTGTTAAACTTAAATTAAAGTTTATTTACCGTGTTGACAACATTGTCAACGGTAAAACCAAAGTGTTCAAGTAGAACACTACCTGGCGCTGACTCACCAAAGGTTGTCATACCAACTACCGCACCATTTAAGCCAACGTATTTAGCCCAGAAATCAACATGCGCAGCTTCAATAGCCACACGGTTGGTTACCTTTGTAGGTAAAACTGATTCTTTGTAATCGCTTGTTTGTGCATCAAAAACGTTAGTAGATGGCATAGAAACAACACGTACTTTTTTACCTTGCTCAGTTAATACTTTGGCTGACTCAACAGCTAAAGCGACTTCTGAGCCTGTCGCAATTAAAATAATGTCAGGTGTGCCATCACAGTTTTGTAAAATATAAGCACCTTTAGCAATATTAGCAACTTGGGCTTGAGTTCGAGTCATGGCGGGTAAGCCTTGACGCGAAAAAACCAATGCGGAAGGCGCGGTTTGGTTTTGCACTGCAGCTTTCCATGCAACGGCAGATTCAGTTGCATCACACGGGCGCCATGTCGTTAAATTTGGCGTAGTACGTAAGTTAGTTAACTGCTCAATAGGTTGATGCGTTGGACCATCTTCACCTTGACCAATTGAATCATGGGTGTAAACAAAAATATTTTGAATACCCATTAATGCAGACATGCGTACGGCGTTACGCGCATATTCCATAAACATCATGAAAGTAGCACCGTAGTTAATGAAACCACCGTGTAAAGAAATACCATTCATGATGCCGCTCATACCAAATTCACGTACACCGTAAAAAATGTAGTTACCGGCAGCATCTTCTTGGATACCTTTAGAACCAGACCAAAGTGTTAAGTTTGAGCCCGCTAAATCGGCAGAGCCACCAAGCATTTCTGGTAAAACATGACCAAAGGCTTCTATAGCATTTTGTGATGCTTTACGTGAAGCAATATTTTCACTGTTTTCATGACACTCTTGAATAAACGCATTCGCTTTTTCTTCAAAGTCTTTCGGTAACTCGCCTTTGATTACACGGCGTTCAAATTCACTGGCTAGTTCAGGGTAAGCCGCTTGATACGCGGCATACTTATCATCCCAGCTAATTTGGCTAGCAGCGCCTTTTTCTTTTTGGTTCCATTGCGCGTAAACATTCTCAGGAATTTCAAAAGGCGCATGTGGCCAATTTAAAAATTTGCGTGTTGCTGCTATTTCGTCATCACCTAATGGTGCACCGTGACAGTCATGAGTACCTGATTTATTTGGAGAACCAAAACCAATAATTGTTTTACAGCAAATCATACTTGGTTTATTGGTCACTGATTTAGCTTCAATTATTGCAGCGGCAATGGCTTCACTGTTATGTCCGTCAACACTAATTACATGCCAGCCGTATGATTCGAAACGTTGTGGTGTATTATCTGTAAACCAACCTTCAACATGGCCGTCAATAGAAATACCATTGTCATCCCAAAACGTGATAAGTTTTCCTAAACCTAAGGTACCAGCTAAAGAACAAGCTTCGTGAGAAATACCTTCCATCAAACAACCATCACCTAAGAAGCAATAAGTAAAGTGATCAACAATATTATGACCTTCACGGTTAAATTGTGCTGCTAAGGTTTTTTCAGCAATTGCCATACCTACAGCATTTGATATGCCAGCACCTAATGGCCCTGTTGTTGTTTCAACACCAGGAGTATAGCCATATTCAGGGTGACCTGGGGTTTTAGAGTGTAATTGACGGAAATTTTTTAAATCATCAATAGATAAGTCGTAGCCTGATAAATGTAATAATGAATAAATTAGCATTGAACCATGACCGTTTGACAAGATAAAGCGGTCACGGTCTGCCCATTTAGGATCACTTGGGTTGTGCTTTAAGAAGTCACGCCATAAAACCTCTGCGATATCTGCCATACCCATAGGGGCACCAGGGTGTCCTGATTTTGCTTTTTGTACACCATCCATGCTTAAAACACGAATAGCATTGGCTAGTTCTTGACGCGACGACATATTAGCTCCGAATCTATTTTTTAATTAAAGGGTTAATTTAAGGGTTAATTTAAGAAATAAGTGAATTGAGCTTATTTTCTCCTACCATAAGTCATATCGCAAACGATATTGCATTATTTTTTATATTAAGTCAGCAATACAGCAAACTTGTCGTTATTACTGTGCTATTTGATGCTTTACTTTGACAGATGTATATCACACAACAACTCAGTGCGCTAACTATGCATTTTGAATTAATTGTTTAATCAAAAACAAATAAATAGTAAATAAATCAACAATTATATTGAATTATAAAAGTAAATAGTTTAGTTTTTAATCAGGTTGGTTGCATGTTAATTATTATCTAGTGATTTAATGGTATTTAATTTAGATATTTAGAAAATAAGAAGAAGAAAATGCAATCTAGCCAAAATTTAGCAAAAAATATTTAGCAAAAAATTAGGTAAACAAAATGCGTAAGTCATCCTCAAGAGGATTAAAGCTGACTACGGTTATTTTTGCAGTACTTATTATGACCGTTTCAGCGATATTGAGTAATACCTCAATAGCTGATGACATGGAAGTAAAGACAGCACAATCAGAATCACAATGAAAATTTAAGCCTTGTGCTCAATTTATAATTGAGTTACAAGGCTTTTTTCTTTGCTACAGAGAAAATATACGAGATGTTGGTTTTCAATACTTAATTAACGATGTTTACCATTCTTATTTTTAATGCTTGCTACTTGCCGCGCAATTGCAAGTAATTCAGGCGAAATATCATCAGCGCCAGTTTTTATTAGCTTGCTGACGTCTCCAGAAGAAAAAAGCGTACCACGTTCAGATTTTATGCCTAATGATCGAACAAAATCTTTTGTTTTTCCTGTGCTACTTGTATCAATATATTTAAGTATAATTTGCTCATTAAAACTTTCAGGCTCTTTTTTTAGTGTAGCAATTTGTTCTGTCAGTGATTTTATTTCCGACGCTAATGTTTCAATTAAATCGGCAATATTTAAATAAGGTTTCATTAAATTTTTAACTCTATGGGTTAGTTGAAGATGTTAACCATTTATTAATTAATTTGTATAACATCACAACAAAAATATACTTTGCAGTAAAAAATCAGTATTAACTATCGTACTTAAAACATCAATGATAAATGAATAAAAGGATTAATTAGGTAAACGTTGTGTCGTTATTTGTGGTGGCTGAATTTTATAAAGTAAATTCATGAAGTTAGCGAAATATGATTATTATCAGCAGGTACAGAAAGTAAACTAGTTAAGCGACTTATTCACTTTCTAGGAGTTTAAACAGTTTATAGCAAATGTGGCTTATGTTACTTGACCAGAATAATTTTGGTAATTATGATGACGCTATGTTTAATGTCGTTGATGTATTGAGCCATTTATTAACCCAACGGTTATTATATAAATCGGTTCAAAGTAATTATTATCTTTAGCGCAAAAGGACTTTAGCAATTGAAACCCTCACAATCTAGTTTGATTCACATTCATAAATTACCGCCTAAATTAACTGAGTTACTAAAAACAGCTGAGAATACCCCCGTCGTTGGTTTTGGTAAAACTCAGGAGCAGCGAGATTTTATGTTAATTAGCGCTATATTAGAGAATCAAGATCCTGAGTTTTTTAAGAAATTAACCAAAGAAGTCAAAGAATATTTCTCAAACTTAAACGAAGCCTGTCAATAAACGTTAATTAATGTTTTAATTTTTTGTTGAAGTAGCGGGATAACATCCTTTTCAAACCAAGTGTTTTTTTTCAACCATAGGTTATTTCTAGGGCTTGGATGAGGAAGCACCACTTTATTAGATGGTAATAAGGTATGCCATTGTTTTGCTAATTCTGTAATAGGGGCTTTAGATTCCAAATGCCATTCAATAGCATATTTTCCTAGAATAATGGTTAATTCAACCTGAGTAAGTTGGGCTAAAATTGCTTTTCGCCATGTATCTGCGCATGTTGGAATAGGGGGTAAATCCCCCGATTTTCCTCTACCAGGATAACAGAATCCCATAGGTAAAATAGCAAATAGTTGGTCATTATAAAATTGACTTGTATTTACACCTAACCATGCTCTTAATCGTTCTCCACTTTTATCATTAAAAGGCATTGATTTTTCGTGGGTTTTGATTCCTGGAGCTTGTCCAACAATGAGTATTTTACTTTTTGAACTAACTTGTAGTATAGGATTAGGTTCAAAGGGTAATTCATTTTCACATAATCGGCATTGTTTAACTTGTGATAGAAATGCTTTCATGTGGCATACGTTGTTGTGTTAGCCAGTGAGTATTCACGTTTAAATTGATCTGGGTTTTTATTGAATAAGTTAACACAGTTTGCACAGATACATGATTTTCGTTGTAAAGGTATAGGTACCATCGCCGTTAGATCATTGGGGATATTTGTGGTATTACACCAACAAGGAGTTTTGCTTTTAACCATGCAATTGTTCATGCTTTGACAAAAAGGGCATGCTGTTGGATCGACTTGGTTCTGCATTGCTATATATCTTAAATTCAACGTGATTTCTAAGAGTTTACAAAGTTTCTTAGTGTATTTGAAGCATAATACACAGCTTATTATTGACCACCAAGAGCACAGAGAAAATAACGGTGCTTGATTTGTTTTACTATTTTCTCTGTGTTTATCAGGTTTTAAGTTTCCATTTTTGCTTTTATTTGTTCTATGGTGGCGTGGCGTACATCTTTTCCTTCAACTAAATAAACAATGTATTCACAAAGGTTTGTTGTGTGATCACCAATACGCTCAAGTGCTCTAGCACACCATGTAACACGCAAGGCATTTTTTATTTCACGCGGATTTTCCATCATTTTTGTAACCAATAAACGTGAAATATTATCAAATTCTTCATCGACTATATTGTCATTTCTAATGATTTCTAATGCGGCTTCAACATCCATTTGTGCGTACGCTGTTAGTGCTTTATTTAAAGTTTCACTCACATGCTTACCTAAATGTTTTAGCTCAACTAAGGGTCTTGCTCCTTCTGTTTCAGTAATGTCATTTTCAACGATACCATCTTTAACAACACTATATTTAGCCAATTTTATGGCATTTTTTCCAAATTTTACTGCTTCATCACCCATACGCTCTAGATCGGTAATACTTTTAATAACACTAACTAGTAGGCGCAAATCACTGGCGGCAGGTTGTCGACGAGCTAAAATTTGTGTGCAATATTCATCAATTTCTAATTCCATCGTATTGACTTCTTTATCACGTTTTATTACTTTTTCAGCAAGTTTTTCATCGGCATTTAAAACAGCACTTAAGCCATCATTTACTTGTTCTTCAACGAGTAACCCCATGTTTATCACCAACGTGCGTACTTGTTCTAATTCTTGATTAAAACGACGCGAAATATGCTTGTCTAAGTGTAACTTTGTGGTAAAACCTGTCGGGTTTTCAGTTGATTGATTCTTAGCGGTTGAATTGCTTTGATTGTTATCATGTGTGGTCATGCGATTCTCCAATTAACCGAAACGGCCAGTAATGTAGTTTTCGGTGAGTTTATGGCTTGGACGAGTGAAAATATCTTCTGTTTTCCCCATTTCAACTAATTTTCCCATATGAAAATACGCTGTGTGTTGTGAAACCCGAGCAGCTTGCTGCATTGAATGGGTGACAATAGCGATAGTGTATTTTTCTTTAAGTTCGTCAATTAATTCTTCAATAATTGCAGTGGCGATAGGGTCAAGTGCTGAGGCAGGTTCATCCATTAAGATGACTTCAGGGCTAACAGCTATGGTTCTAGCAATACATAAACGTTGTTGTTGCCCACCTGATAAGCCAGTGCCAGGATCTTTTAATCTGTCTTTAACTTCATTAAATAAGCCTGCTTTTTGTAAACTTGTTTCTACAATTTCATCAAGTTCAGATTTGTTATTAGTTAAGCCGTGAATACGGGCACCATAAGCTACATTGTCATAAATAGATTTAGGAAAAGGGTTCGGCTTTTGAAATACCATACCCACCCGAGCTCGTAGTAAAACAGGGTCTAAATCTTTAGCATATATGTCTTCCTCATCAAGCATTAATTTCCCAGTGACTCGACAAATATCTATAGTGTCGTTCATACGGTTTAAACAACGTAAAAAGGTTGACTTACCACAGCCAGAGGGGCCAATAAGTGCCGTTACTTGGTTTTGTGCTAAATCTAAACTAACGTTGTGAATTGCTTGTTTTTCACCATAAAAAACATCAGCATTACGAATCGACATTTTTGCTTCATCAGCATAAATGTTGCCTACCGTTTGTGTTAATTCATCATGCGCTAATTGGTCTTGTTTTGTATCTAAATTAATCATGTGTTTTTCTCAACGAATTCTTTTAAAATTATTTGCTTTCAAATTTAGAACGCAACACGGTAGCTGATATGTTGATCACTAATAATAGGGCTAAGAGCACCAAAATGGCTGCGGAGGTTTTTGCTAAAAAGGCACGTTCTGGACTGTCTGCCCATAAAAATATTTGTACAGGTAAAACGGTTGCTGAATCTACAATGCTTGTAGGAACGTCAACAATAAAAGCTACCATGCCAATCATCAATAAAGGTGCTGTTTCGCCTAATGCTTGAGCAATACCAATGATGGCACCTGTAATTATGCCTGGCATAGCTTGTGGTAATACATGCGAAAAAGTGACTTGCATTTTTGAAGCACCTAATCCTAATGCGGCTTCTCGTAATGAAGGAGGAACTGCTTTTATTGCCGCTCTACTGGCAATGATTATGGTTGGCAGTGTCATTAGTGTTAACACTATACCGCCAACTAGGGGAGCTGAGCGTGGCAGCTCAAATAAATTAATGATCACAGCTAAGCCCAGTAAACCAAATACAATAGAAGGTACTGCTGCTAGGTTATTAATATTAATTTCAATTAAATCAGTCCAACGATTATTGGGCGCAAATTCTTCTAAATACAATGCCCCAGCAACCCCTAAAGGAAATGAAAGTAACAGCGTGACTAACATGGTTAATAAGGTGCCAACTAAAGCTCCTTTTATACCTGCAAGCTCTGGTTCTCTTGAGTCACTTGCGGTAAAGAAACTTAGGTTAAAACGGTTCTCTAGGCGTTTTTCGGCATTTAGTTTTGCTAACCACCCAGCTTGTTGTTCTGAAAGGCGCAAACCAGCCTCACCATCGGAAAAGCCTTCTTTAAGATAACTGTCAACATCATCATCTAGCCTAACCCATATATTGGCTTGTTTATTGAGGAGAACGGGCGATTCAATTAATGCATCTTTAATAGTAAATTCAGCATTAGTTGAGAATAATTTAGTTAACTCTCTTTTTTCTGAACGACTCAGTTTTTTATCAGCAGTTGATGAAAACATTTGGTAAATAGAGTTTCTTAAAACTTTGCGAAAGTTTGCAGTTTTTAATTGCTCAGCCAATAGTGTTTCTGGTGATGTTTCTTCTATATTTAACCAGTCACTTTTATAATCTATATCTAGTTGTACCCAGTGTTGACCAAAAGCAGGTAGCGCTTTTATTGTGATATCACTGATTAATACTAGCACTAACATAAAGCCAAAAAGTACAGCTAATAGCCCTAGGTTTTTAAAACGTTTTTCTTTTTTGTGGCGTTTTTTTAGGCTTAAAGCAACTATTTCAGTAGTAGATAACAGCTTGCTTGGTTTGCTGTTATTCATATCTAAATTATCTTTTGCGTTTTTTCTTGTTTGTTGAATGGCATTAGTCATATTGTTCTCTATATTTTCTAACCACTTTTAGGGCCAATATGTTTAAGCCAAGTGTGGTAATGAATAGCATTAACCCAAGAGCAAATGCTGCCAATGTTTTAGGGCTGTCAAATTCTTGGTCGCCAGTCAGTAAGGTAACAATTTGTACAGTTACAGTTGTGACTGAGTCTAATGGGTTTGCGGTTAAGTTTGCGGCCATGCCTGCAGCCATAACCACAATCATGGTTTCACCTATTGCACGTGAAATTGCTAATAAAATAGCACCAACAATGCCTGGTAGGGCAGCAGGAAGTAATACATTAATGACGGTTTCACTGCGAGTAGAACCCATACCTAAAGACGCTTCTTTAAGTGAGTTAGGTACAGCACTGATTGCATCTTCTGACAAGGATGAAACAAACGGGATTATCATCGTACCCATGACTAATCCTGCTGCTAAAGCACTTTCAGAGGCAACACTTAAGCCAAAACTTTCGCCCAGATTTCTGATAACTGGCGCTACGGTTAATGCGGCAAAAAAGCCATAAACAACCGTAGGTATTCCTGCTAATACCTCTAACATTGGTTTAGCGAATCTGCGCAATCTAGCATCTGCATATTGTGATAAATAGATTGCGATCATTAGACCTACAGGTACTGCAAGTAGCATCGCTATAAAAGTAATGAGCATGGTACCAGCAAACAGTGGTACGGCTCCAAAGCTGCCTGACCCACCTACTTGATCAACACGCATTGCGGTTTGTGGGCTCCATTGCGTACCAAACATGAATTCAGCAGGAGATACACTTTTGAAAAAGTGAATTGACTCAAATAAGACAGAAACAATAATGCCTACTGTGGTTAATATGGCAATAGCCGATGAGGAAACCAGTAATCCCCAAATGATCGCTTCAGCTTTTTGTCGGGCTTTAAAGGTTGGGCTGAATTTTCGAACAAGAATGATAACGCTAACAACAGCGATAATAAGCACTAAAGCTGTTTTCAACCATGATGCTTGTTGATTCAAGGTTTGCAAAGTTAGCGCACCTTGATATTGCGTTATTAATGATGCATTGCTTGTTTGTTCTAACGTCTGTGATGATATGTTTTGCAATAATGTTTGCGATGTTTCTGTTGAAGCAATTGAGCGAATATTGTTTAAGTATAGCCCCAAGTCAATTGATGAGAGTTGCTGTATTTTTATTGGTAAAGTATTAGTGAGTAATTGTTCAATAACAAGCTGTTCGGTACTATTAAAAATTAGCAACGTTATTAGCGCAGGTAAACCGCATACCATAGCCGTTAATAAACCAAATTGCTCTGGCAAGCTAATAAGTGATTTTTTATATTCTGCTCCGCCAGCAACCTTAAGAGAGCGCTTTATGCCAAACCAGTAACTAAATAAAGTTAGGCAAAGTAGAACAATAAAAAGTAAAGATGAATTCATATAATAAGGCCAGTTTTTCAAAAAATAACAATCAAGTAAGGCGAGATATTGCTTCTCGCCTTATTGTATACGTTAGGTAATTTGAGATTACTTGTTTAATACAAGTGGAGTAAGCGATAGAACATTTTTACGTATGTTTGATAACTTATCTTCGCCTAATGGAATAAGACCTTTATCAGTTAAATAACCTTCTTCTCCCATTGCTGCTTCGCTTGTATATTCAGTTAAGAATTCTAAAATACCTGGTACTTTGCCTACGTGAGCGTTTTTCACATAAAAATATAAAGGACGTGATACTGCGTACGAACCATCAGCAATTGTTTCAAATGAAGGCGCTTGACCATCAATAACTGAGCCTTGTAATGTATCGCTGTTTTGGTCTAAAAAGCTAAAACCAAATACACCAAACGCTTTAGGGTTAGCTGAGAGTTTTTGTACAATTAAATTATCATTTTCACCAGCTTCAATGTAAGTATGATCTTCACGAACGCTGTGACAAATTTCTTTGTATTTAGCTTTATTTTGTTTTTTAATTGCTTTAATCCAATCAAATGATTTACAACCACCTTCTAACACTAATTCTGCAAATGCATCACGAGTACCAGAGGTTGGTGGTGGACCTAATACTTCAATTTTAGTTGCGGGCAGTGTAGGGTTTATATCACTCCATAATTTGTATGGGTTAGTTATTAACCTAGGGCTTCCGTCTTTTGCTGGTACCTCTTTAGCTAATGCTAAAAACAATTCTTTGCGTGAAATATTCATTTGGCTGGTTGTATTTGAGTTGGCAAGAACAATACCGTCATAACCAATCAGTACTTCTGTGATACTTTTTACTCCATTTTTCACACACATATCAAATTCACTTTTTTTCATGCGACGTGAAGCATTGGATAAGTCAGGGGTATTTATAGCGTTGCTAGCACAAAATAATTTCATACCACCGCCCGTACCTGTTGATTCAATTTTAGGCGTTTTAAAGTCTGTGCTCTTACCAAAACGTTCAGCAACAACTGTTGAAAATGGGTAAACTGTTGAGGAACCAACGGCGCTGATTGTGTCACGGCTATTACCTTGAGCATTTACAACGTTAGTCATTAAAACTGCTGTGCTTAATGATAGGGTAATTATTGATGTTGTTATCTTTCTCTTCATCATCTTTTTCATAATATTTCTCTTGTTAAATTTTAACGTAATAAAAGCTATTTCATTAATCTGAGCACAGTGTAGAAATTTTATATTACAGTTACATGACTGAATTGTTACAGTTATGTGAAAGCGGGCAGAGGGGATATTTTTAAAAAATACGCTGTACTCTATTAAAATATTGTGTAAAAATAACCTTACAAATAGCGTAATAAATTCTTTACAATTTTATGTTTTTATTTTATCAAGCTGTAAGCTTCTAAAGTCACACTTGTTAATTTTTTAATATTTTAGTAAATCTTGTTTTAGCCTACGCACTTTTAATGACTCAATAATAGGAAAAAACATGGCAACAATAATGGCCGAAAATCAAGCACATAAAAGTACTCTAAATGATATTCATGTTAATGAAGAGCATGTATTAATAACGCCTGAGCAACTTAGAATAGAATTACCTTTAAAAGATCCAGGCAGAGCCTTTGTGAAATCTGCACGTCAAATTATCGCAAACATCATCCACAAAAAAGATCCTCGTTTACTTATTATAAGCGGCCCGTGTTCAGTACATGACATTGAAGCAGCAAAAGAATATGCTCGCGAATTGAAAAAGCTACATGACCAATATAAAGATTCTTTATATATAGTAATGCGTGTCTATTTTGAAAAACCACGCACTACCGTTGGTTGGAAAGGATTAATTAATGATCCTCATATGGATGGTTCATTTGATGTAGAAACAGGGCTTAGAAAAGCGCGTGAATTGTTAATTTACTTAACAGAGTTAGGTTTACCACTCGCCACTGAAGCACTTGACCCTATTAGTCCACAATACATAGCCGAGTTGTTTAGTTGGGCTGCTATTGGGGCTCGTACTACTGAGTCTCAAACGCACAGAGAAATGGCTAGCGGTTTGTCTATGCCAATAGGGTTTAAAAATGGTACGAATGGTAGTTTAGATGTTGCCATCAATGCTTTACAGTCTGCTGCATCATCACATCGTTTTATGGGGATAAATCGTCAAGGACAAGTATCGCTGATCAAAACTTCAGGGAATCCAGACGGTCATGTTATTTTACGTGGAGGCAAGAAACCCAATTATGACAGTGTTAATATCAATGAGTGTGAAGAAGTATTAGCTAAACATAGTTTAGAGCCAGGTATTGTTGTTGACTGTAGCCATGGCAATTCTAATAAAGATTATCGTCGTCAACCGTTAGTGGCGACGAATGTTTTCAATCAAATAGTTGAAGGTAATAAGTCAATTATTGGTATTATGTTAGAAAGTAATATAAAAGCAGGAAATCAGAGTAGTGATCTCGCCATTGCCGATATGGAATATGGCGTGTCGGTTACTGATGCTTGTATTGATTTAAATAGCACTAAAGCGCTATTATCTCAAGCGAATGAGATGCTTAATAACGTATTAACAAAACGCATTGTAAAATAGCAACTTGTAATACTTGTTGAAAGAGAAACTATGAGTAAATTTGACGACAATCTTAAAGTCTTGCGTGATGAGATTGATGACATTGATAGCCAATTGGTTGAGTTATTAGTTAAGCGATTGGCTATTACTTCGAAAGTTGGCGAGCTAAAAAGTGCTGAAGGTATGCCTATTTTTGCGCCAGAACGAGAAGCAGCGTTAATAAGCAATCGTCGAGCGCAAGCAGAGCAAGCGGGTTTAAGTGGCGATTTAATTGAAGATATCTTGCGTAGATTAATGCGAGACTCATACGTAAGCCAAGATGCTAGTGGTTATCAGTGTATTAACCCGGCTTGCAAAAAAGTGGTTGTTGTTGGTGGTAAAGGGCAGTTGGGTAGTATTTTTGTTGATTTATTTCAACGCTCTAGTTACCAAGTGGCTATTATTGAACAGGATGATTGGCAAACAAGCGAAGCAATATTAGCTGATGCTAGTTTGGTTATTGTTGCGGTGCCAATTCGGTTAACTTCATTGGTTATTCATCGTCTAAATCACTTACCTGCGGACTGTATTTTAGCTGACTTTACTAGCATAAAAGAGTCACCATTGTTTGAAATGCTGAAGGTACATCAAGGGCCCGTAGTAGGATTACACCCCATGTTTGGGCCTGATGTTACAGGGCTTATTAAACAAACCATTATTGTGTGTGATGGGCGAGAAAAAGAACAGTACCAATGGTTATTGAAACAATTTCAGGTGTGGGGCGCTAAAATTTATCAAGTGTCAGCACAAGCACATGATCAAGCCATGTCAATGGTACAAGTAATGCGTCATTTTTCAACCATTGCCTATGGTTATCATTTGATGGCAGAAGGTTCAGATATTGAAAGTTTACTTAATATGAGCTCTCCCATTTACCGTTTAGAGTTGATTATGGTCGGACGTTTATTTGCACAAGATCCTATTTTATATTCAGATATTATTTTTTCTAATCCCGACAACATTACAATGATGAAGCGTTTTGCCTACCGATTTTTAGAGTTATTGGAAGACGTTGAATCAGGTGACAAAGCGGCATTTGTGGGAATGTTTAAACAGGTATCGGATTGGTTTGGTGACTATGCTGATGACTTTTTGGCAGAAAGTAAAACGATGTTATTAAAAGCCAATGAATTGAAGAAAAGTTAGTTTTAAAACTGATATTAAACACTTGCACTACATTGAATTGAAGTTAACGGTTTTAAATCGTTAACTTCTGCTAAATTCTCATTAAGCACTAAAAGCGATATGCAAAACCTATAGAAATTTGGCTATCAAGCCAAACAGCACGTTCAAATTGCGCTACACAGTTGTCATCTTGGCAAAATAAAGTATCGTCATCGTCAGTTAATGTGGCATAAGCACGTAACTCAGTAACAAAGACTAAGTTATTAGAGTATTCATAACGAGTTCCAACAGCAAAGGTCAGTGATGGATAAAGAGCGCTATCAAAATCACTGTTAAAATAGGTAGTACCAATACCTAAACCTACGGTGGTTATATATTTGCGTTCTTTAAAGAGAGATACACCACTAAAGTGTGTGTAAACTGTATCAAAAGAATGAGTTGACTGATCAATTGTGTCGGTGAAATCTCGAGAAATATAATTAATTAATATTTGTCCTTGACCCGCAGGTGAATCTTGCCAAGCAAAAGCTAGCGCGAAGTTAGGTTCGTCCGTACTTGCCAATTTGATGGTATAATCGTCATTCATAAGGTCTGGACTAAACGTTTTGCCAATTAGCGTGGTTACTTCTAATTCTGCCGCTTGAAGGTTTGTTGAGAAAAAAAACAGTAGAAACAGCGTGCACAATGTTTTCTTTATACCAGTCAACAAGGTTGAGCGTGAATAAAACTCCAATAGTGGCATAATTGAATCTTCCTTAGTTTATTAGTATGGTATTTTCTTGTTTATAGTCATAAGCTTACTCTGCTTTAAGTAAATTACAAGTGATAAAAAGGAAGTCATCAGCAATTTAATAAATTATTCTTGAGTTCAGCATAGGCTAATGGTATTAGACAAAATATTGCTTTATAAGCCAAAATATTCAGTGAAAAAGAGGGCAAAATGCTTAAAAATAATTTTATTAACGGTGTCTATCGCGGCAAGGTTGAGAGTGCGTATGGACTTGAAACAGCAATAAATAAATTACGAGTTAAAGAGAATTTGTATCTCTTTTTTGAAGGATTAGAAGGCGACCAATGTGCTGATATACGTCATCATGGCGGGTTAGAACGTGCATTACATCAGTACCCATTAGAGCATTATGCTTACTGGCAAAAAAAGTACGGTGTTGATGATAAATGGAAAGCACCAGGAATGGGTGAAAATTTAAGTACAGAGGGAATGACTGAAGAATCTGTTTGTGTCGGCGATCGCTATCAATGGGGTGAAGCTATCATTGAAGTTAGCCAACCGCGCTCACCTTGTTTTAAACTAAATGAACGCTGGGGTATTAAAAATTTATCTGTAACGATGCAAGAAATAAGTCGTTGTGGTTGGCTATATCGAGTTATTCAACCTGGTACAGTGAGTGAAAGCGAACCCTTGCAACTGATTGAACAAGTACCTAATGCGATGACATTACGTGAAGTGTGCGACATTTTTTTTAGTGATCCGCTCAATGTAGAGGGACTGAAAAAATTAAAAATGCAAAATAAGTTATCACAAAGTTGGATGTTTAAAGTGATTCAACGCCTAGAAACGAACCAAGTTGAAAATTGGTATTTCAGGTTACATGGAAAAGCTGAAGAATAAGGTTAATTTATGCAACAACTTTCCAGAGATGCGAGGCCAAATTGTATAGACCTAGAGTAAGTTATTGCACATTAAAGCCTTCAAGTAATATTTTCATTACAAGGTGAAATTGTTTTTTTAACTCTTCACCATTGGCTTCTTCATCAGGTTGAATTAACCACTTTCTAATAACATCAAAACGTAAGGTATCATACATATCGCATATTAATTTGGCTGAGATATCATTACGTATCAAACCTGATTCTTGAGCAATTTCTACCCTATATAATCGCGCTGCTCTAAAAGGGGAAAAAACATCATATACTTTAGTTTCATTTTTAGATTTAGTTAGATAAATACCACTAAGAATATTAGTGTGTGTTAAAACCATTTTAAAAATGCGTCTGTGAGCGACAATCCAGTCTAATAGTTCGTCTATATTAGGAGGAATAAGTATATTTTTATATTTCACCTTATTATTTGAATCGTTTGACCAAACATTGCTATTAGCAAACCAGTCTAAAGTCCATTCTTCTAGCATTTTGTTTTTGCTAGTAAAATAATTAAAAAATGTTTTTTTACTTATTTTTGCTTCAGAAACAATATCTTCTACTGAAACCTCGTCAAAATCCCTTTCACTAAACATTCTCTCAGCAATAGTTAAGAGTAATGACCTTGTTTGTTGTTTTTTATATTCCCGTAATCCCACATTATTCATATTTATTACCAAATCTATTGCAAGCCAATATTTTAATTTAGCCCTGTGTAAAAGGCAAACTAATAACCTTATCGTCTTGGTGTAAAAATACTCTTGACATAATTTTACACCAAGTGTAATTTGTTGCTGTTATTTAATCTTAAATAATTACAAAAAATAGCCAATAAAAATAAATATTTTAGGGGAGACAATAGATATGAGATTAGAAAAAAGTATTTTAACACCTTTAGCTTTATCTATTTCAGTAGCATTAAGCCTTAATACAGTTGCTTATGCTGAAGAAAATGAACAAGTTTTACAAAAGAGTAAACAGGAAATAGAGGTTATAGAGGTAACGTCCCAAAAACGAACACAAAGTATTCAATCTGTGGCGGCTTCTATTTCAGCAATATCAGGCGACAGTATAACGAAAGGGAATATGACTAATATCGTTGATATGTCTGACATGATTCCAAATGTTCAAATTGCAGGTCAAGGCGGTTTACCTAATATTTATATACGAGGTATTGGTTCAGGCGTTAATTATTCTTTTGAACAGTCTATTGCACAATTTAAAGATGATATTTATCAAGGAAGAGCGGTTTTAGCTCGTGCACCTGTTTTTGATATAGAGCGTATCGAGGTAATGAAAGGTACGCAAAGTATTATGTTTGGAAAAAATGCAACTGCTGGCGCTATTAATACCACGACTAAAAGTGCTACTTCAGGAACAGAAGGATTTATTAGCCTTGGTATTGGTTCATTAAATGAAAAAAAACTCGAAGGTGCTTTTAATACCGACATTAGTGATAATTGGTCTGCCCGTGTCTCTATTTTAGACCAAAGTACCGATGGTTTTATGATAAATGATTATGATGGTAATGATATTGGAGGCATTGATAAATCAGGTATTCGTTTAGCTTTGAACGGAAATATTACTGATAATTTATCACTTGATTTTAAAGTTGAGCATAATGAATCTTCCGTTGACGATAGCATAAAGCAATATGAAGTTGACGAAGAACAATTGCAAAAAGCATTAGATGCGGGTTATCCAGGAGGATTAGTTAATACATTACAGTTTAGTGGACCAATTGATACACACTCGTATTATTCAGACCCAACAGGCCAACAAAAACCTTGGGCAGATGAATTGAAGTCTGATACCGCGGTATTGAGATTAGATTATCAATTAGGTGAAAATACCGTTACCAGTATTACCTCATATACTGATTATATATGGGAATACTCTTATGAACCAACTTATTCAGAGCAAACATGGTTAGCGTTAAAAAGAGATGAAGACTTTAATCAAATAACTCAAGAATTTCGTATTGTGTCTCCTGTTGGTGATTTTTTTGATTACATAGCTGGCGTCTATTTTAATAAAAACACTTTAACCCTTACACAAAGTGTTGATGTATATGATTTTATTTCTGTACCTATTCCGCAAGCTGGTTTTGGTTTGCTTTCTGATTTCACTCAAGATACATCAAGCTATGCTGCTTTTTTCTCATTAGGTTTTCAGTTTAGTGATAAATTTAAAGCAACCGTAGGGCTAAGATATGACTCTGAAACTAAGGAAGTTGATACAACGCAAAAGACCTATACAGAAGATTTTGGTTATCCTCAATCAGTAGGTTTAGGAATTGCCGATTCTGTGGTCGCCAGTTTAGGGGCGGGAAATTTAGATTTAACTGATAAACGTCGTAAAAGTAATGTATCTCCAGGCATTAATTTAACTTATCAAGCGAGCGATGACTTAATGGCCTATGCCTCTTGGAAAATTGGTTATAAAGGCGGTGGGTTTGATGGAAGTTTAGCAAATGGCTCTGGAATTTTAGGCAGTATTGATGAAAATGGCATGCCATACAATTATGCTAACCCAGCGACAGAGCCTAACGACTCTTTTGAGTTTAAAGAAGAAAAAGCAACCGCCTATGAGTTAGGTTTTAAATCAACAATATTAGATGGTATTGGACGATTTAACATGGCTTATTACCACACCATTTATAAAGATCAGCAAGTATCCACATGGAATGGTAATGCTTATATAGTGAACAATGCCTCGGAAGCTGAAATTCAGGGTATTGAGATTGAATCTATTTTTATATTAACAGACTCGCTTACCTTAGTCGCTAATGGTGCTTGGTCAGATTTTGAATTTTCTGACTATAAAAAGGGGCCAGCCACTGTATGGCAGCAAAAAATTGATGGCGTATTAACGCAAGATTTAACAGGAAGAACAGGACTTTTCGCTCCTGATTATACGGCATTTATTAGCTTAAACCATGAATACTATATTAGTGATAATTGGTTATTAGAATCAAATATTAATTTGAGTTATTCAAGCGAACTGTATACAGCGTCTGATTTAGATGAAAGATCTAAACAAGACGCTTACTCAAAAGCCAACTTACGTTTCAGTTTACTTGATGTTAACAATGACAATTGGACATTTACTTTGTTAATTGAAAACTTAACAGAAGAAACGATCATGAGAACATCTCAAGATATGCCTGCAACAGCATTTGCATATTGGGCTTCTATTGATAACCCTGAAAGAAGCTACTCCTTAACGGCAACCTATCAGTTTTAATGATACTAAAACGAAAGTGTGAATTGGCTGTAGTAATTCACACTTTCTCCTAATCAAATTAATAACAAATAACAGGAATACTTCATGAACGAAGCCTTATACTTGGAAAAGCTAAATATGCTTTGGAATAAAGCTTGGCCTTTAAATATCCCACGTTTACCCAAATATCCTAAAGGAAAAAAGCCTTTAAGTGATTACTTGAAACAGTGGGCAGAAGAACAACCTAATAAGTTAGCGCTCTGTTTTTATGGGAATGATATTACCTATAGTGAACTCGATATGTTGAGCACTCGCTTTGCCAATGTATTAATATCTTTGGGTGTAAAACCAGGTGATCGAATAGCCGTTTATATGCCAAATTGTCCCCAATTACACATTGCATTTTATGGTATTTTAAAGTCTGGTGCTGTTTATGCGCCTGTAAGTCCTTTATCAAAGGGTATGGAACTTCAGTTTCAACTTAATGATTGTGATACAAACATTGTCATTTGTTTTGATCAGCTTTTACCGATTTTATTACCCGTCAAGGAGCTACTTGGTATTGAGCATGTCATTATGACAAGCATCAGTGAGTTATTACCAGAATCACCAACAATTCCGTTACCAGAACTATTTCAGCTTGCCAAAATAGAAAATGATGAATGTCTTGATTTTTATACTACTGTGCATGCTGCCTCATCAAAAACTATTAGTCATCAACCTAAATTAGATGATATGGCAGCGTTAAATTATACAGGGGGTACAACGGGTTTACCCAAAGGCTGTATTCATACCCACGGAGATATGCTTTATACCTGCGCAAGTTATGTTCCTGTTTCTTTAGGAACTAATCCAGATATGATCAGTTTGAATTTTTTACCTGAATTTTGGATTGCTGGTGAAAACTCAGGTTTGTTATTTCCTGTTTTCAATGG
>Ga0193954_1000155_pt1 | contig 40674 bp, 35 predicted proteins | sample BB_5_MG_FD_140340 | JGI IMG/M metagenome (GOLD analysis project Ga0193954, IMG submission 140340) | Microbial mat bacterial communities from the Broadkill River, Lewes, Delaware, United States - BB_5_MG | ecosystem: Environmental > Aquatic > Freshwater > River > Microbial mats | place: USA...
ATGGCAATGCTTGGTTTGTTTCAGAACTTAAGTTTGTTGCAAATGCTAATGAAGAAATCGTAGCTTTAGATAGTTTAAATACAAAAACAACAGCTGTCTTAGACCATGAGTTTCAAGCAGCACATAATTTAAAAACCACGTATCAAGTTGATTCTACAGCTTCAATTCAATTAAAAGAGTTTAAGCCCAATTATTTAAAATACGAATCTAATAACTCTAACGAAGGTTTAGCTGTATTCTCTGAAATCTATTACGCTCAAGGTTGGAATGCTTATATAAATGGTGCTTTAACACCACACTTTAGAGTAAACTACGTATTAAGAGCATTAGAATTACCTAAAGGTAAACACACCATAGAATTTAAGTTTGAGCCACAAGTTGTAGCAACAGGAAGTAAAGTGGCTTTAGCGAGTTCAGTTATTTTAGGACTTTTGCTTTTGGTTGGTGTGTTTTTTAAAATTAAAGGACGAAAGGATAAAGCTTAGTTATGAGCTGTAAGACACTAATTATAACCTATTATTGGCCACCAGCAGGAGGGCCAGGTGTACAACGTTGGTTAAAATTTGTGAAGTATTTACCAGAATTTGGTATTGAGCCTATTGTGTATTGTCCTGAAAATCCAAATTATCCCATATTGGATCAGAGTTTGGTAAATGAGATTCCAAAGAACATTACCATTTTAAAACAACCTATCAATGAACCTTATGGGTTGGCAAGTGTGTTTTCAAAAGGAAAATCTAAAAAAATTAGTTCAGGTGTTATTCCTAAAGCCAAAAAGCAGTCGTTAACAGAAAAAGCCATGCTTTATGTGAGAGGGAATTTCTTTATTCCTGATGCTCGGAAAAATTGGATAAAACCTTCGGTTGAGTTTCTTTCAAACTATATAAAAGAGCATCAAATTGAAACGGTAATTACTACAGGACCACCTCATAGTTTACACTTAATAGGCTTGCAATTAAAAGCAAGAATAGGAGTAAAGTGGTTAGCCGATTTTAGAGACCCATGGACCACGATTGGTTATCATAAAGATTTAAAACTAACAGCGGCTTCAAAAGCAAAACATATTGATTTAGAACAAAAGGTTTTAAATGCTGCCGATGAAATTATAGTGACTAGTAATCATACCAAAAACGAATTTCAAACCAAAACCAAACAACCAATTTCGGTAATTACAAATGGTTACGATGCACATTCAGTTAGGATAGAAGCTAAGGATGAAAAATTTACTTTATCTCATATTGGTTCGTTGTTGTCTGAACGTAACCCTTTGGTTTTATGGGAAACCCTTTCGGAATTAATTAAAGAAAATAGTGCTTTTTCTGAAGCATTTAGCTTGCAATTAATAGGTGTGGTTAGTGATGATGTTATTGAGTCTATTCATCAAAAGGGATTAAAGAATCATGTTAATATTGTGGGGTATGTGAGCCATGATGAAGCCTTAAGGTTTCAAATGAAATCTCAATTATTACTACTCATAGAAATCGATTCAGAAGATACCAAAGCTATTATAGCAGGTAAAGTTTTTGAATATTTAATTTCGGAAACACCAATATTAGCTATAGGACCAAAAGATGCCGATGTAGCACAAATAATAACATCTACAAATACAGGATCGTATTTTAATTACCAACAGAAAGCCGAATTAAAGGTTCAGCTTTTAAACTATTTTGATGCTTATCAGAATAATACTTTAAAAGTAAATGCTATAGGTTTGCAGCCTTACAGTCGCAAAGCCCTAACTCAAAAATTAAGTGCAATAATTTTGAAGGGGTAATTTCTAAAATTCGTTTTAGAATTTAAAACCTTATAATTGTAATTTGCTAGACTATGGGAATTGTATTAAATCAATCGTTTAAAAACACAATCACTACGTATTTGGGTTTTGGCATTGGTGCTATTAACACACTATTTCTTTATACTAACTTTTTATCGGACGAGTACTATGGTTTGGTTGCGTTTTTGCTTTCTGCAGCCAATATTATGATGCCATTTATGGCGTTTGGTGTACACAATGCGATTGTGAAATTTTATTCGACATTCAAATCAAAAAACAGTATCAATAGTTTTTTAACCTTGATGTTATTTTTGCCATTATTGTTTATAATTCCAACAGCGTTTATAGGTTATTTTGCTTATGATACTTTAGTAGATTGGCTTTCTAGAGAAAACCCCATTGTAGAAAATTATGTCTGGCATATTTTTATTTTGGCTGTTGCTATGGCTTATTTCGAAATCTTTTTTGCGTGGACTAAAGTGCAGATGCAAACCGTTTTTGGGAATTTAATGAAAGAAATTTTTCACCGCGTATGTATTATGCTATTACTTATTGCAGTTTTCTTCGATTGGTTAACGGTAGATAATTTTATAGTTGCGTTGGTTGGCGTTTATGTTTTACGAATGGTTATAATGAAACTGTATGCTTACTCGGTAAGATTTCCGAAGTTGAAATTTCAGAAAGTTGAAAATAGATTTTCAATACTAAAATATTCAGGACTTATGATTATTGCAGGTTCTGTTGCGATGCTTATTCTAGATATTGACAAGTTTATGATTGGTGTAATGCTACCAGATATTGAGCAAGTGGCTTATTACAGTGTAGCTATTTTTATAGCTACTGTTATTGCCGTTCCGCAACGTGCAATGCATCAAATTATGTTGCCATTAACCGCTAAATATCTTAATGAAAGAGATAAAATCGCTTTAGAAGATTTGTACAAACGGAGCTCTATAACATTGTTGGTGGTAAGTGGTTTTATTTTTCTGCTTATAATTTTAAACATTAATCAATTGTATCAAATTCTTCCAGAAAAATTTACGGGAGGTCTTTTTGTGGTGCTCATTGTGAGTCTTGCTAAATTATATGATAACAGTTTAGGAAATAATAATGCCATATTATTTAATAGTGATTATTATAGAATGGTTTTGTTTTTTGGAGTGTTACTCGCGTTGATGGCAATTGTATTAAATGCCGTATTTATTCCTATATATGGTATTGAAGGTTCTGCTTTTGCAACATTCTTGGCTGTTTTTATTTATAATACAATCAAAATTATATTTGTAAAAAGAAAATTTAATATGTTGCCTTTTACTATAGGTTCTGCTAAGGTTACATTAGCATTAATAGTATTATCATTAGCATTTTATTTTTGGGATTTTCCATTTCATCCTGTAATGAATATTATTTTGAAATCTGGATTAATAGGTCTCATTTACTTTGTGTTAATTTATAAATTGAATGTGTCTGAGGATATTTCAGAACAAATAAAAAAGTATTTAAAATTTTAAAAACGTTTAAAAAAAAGAAATTCCCGTAAGTTGCTTTGAGGCACACTTCATACGGGAATTCCTAACCAACCAAAAAAAACGTTTATCCTCTTGTTCGTCTTGAGCTAGATCTTGTAGAACTTTGGTTGCTTGTTCTTGCTGTAGATCTACTGTTTACAGACGATGATTTACTTTTATTCTGAACGGTACTTCGTTGTCTTGTATTTTGCGAGCTCGTCTTGTTGTATGTACGAGAAGAAGTCGCAATTGGTTTTCTTGCCGAAGTTGTTCTTGTGCGATTATTAGACACACTTGAATTACTTCTGGTCACATTATTATTGGTGTTTCTTGTAGATACTGTATTACTACGAGTGGTTCTTGTTGGAGTTGTAGCTCTTGTATTAGAACGTGTCGTTGTTATTCCATTAGAAACCCGATTTGCACTCGTTCTGGTAGCTGTATTTGCATTACGTGTTGTTCTTGTTGTAGCTGTATTAGCTGCTCTTAAACGTGCTGTTCTTGTACTTGTAATTGTAGCATTGTTTCGTGTTGCATTAGTTCTAATAGCTCTTTCTCTACTGTTTCTTGGTGTTTGAGCATAACTAACTCTATTTCTTGTTGTAGTAGATCTTCTTACGGCATGTCCATTATCACGTCTTCCAATATTATAATATCTGACATTGTTTATATATGGTCTATAATAAATATGTCTTACAGGTGTATAAAACTGTCTGTATGGATTAATATGAACAATAGAGAAGTTAACATGTGGTGTCGCATAAAATCGGTGCCAAGGTCTGTAAACATAAGATCTGTTGTATATATTAATAAAGCCATCATATCTGTAAAATACATTGTTTCTGTAGTACACATTTAGACCGCCAATACGACTAATTCTACCAAAATTGTTATAGTTAATAAAGATGTTTCCAATTTGGTTTACACGTCCGTAATAGTCGTAATAAATAGGTGTGTTTTCAATTTGAATAATAGCACCAAAGCTATCATACTGTACATAAGGATTATAGTCATAACCTGTATTAAAGCTCAAACTAAAACCAGGAGTATTAATTCCAACGCTTACGTCTGGTCCGTAATTTGGTAAATAAAAATCAAACTGACCATCGGCGAAAACGGAAAACTCAATTCCAGCTTCATTAAATATGAAAGAATTACCATAACCTCTCACATAGTTATTAATTGAAGCCTCTGCTTCTGATGTGGTTGTGTTGGTCGCGAATGCAGTAGTGCTTATAGCGACTAAAGCTGCAAATAAATATACAATTCGTTTCATAATAATTGGGTTTTAAATTAAACTCGTTTAGTACAAAACAAACAACGTGCCAAAAAAATATAACGCTATAATTCAGTATGTTATGTTTATTTGATAATTAAAATAAGAAATAGTATTAGATGCAATCATCCTAAAGGTATTGAAGGTGTCATATATTTTATTACTTTTAAACCAGACTAATTGCTACATCATGAGTGCCAACCAAGTGAATTGTAAGAATTGCGAACAACCTTATGATGAGGGTTTTCAGTTTTGCCCACATTGCGGACAAAAAACAAATGACGAACTTACGATAGGTGTATTATTTTATAATACTATTAGTAATTACTTTTCATTTGATGCACGTTTTTTTGTGAGTTTTATCCCTTTACTATTTAAACCTGGTTATTTAGCTAAAGAATTTATAAAAGGAAAGCGTTTACTGTATTTGCATCCTGCACAGATGTATTTGTTTATTTCTGTAGTATTCTTTTTTATTTTTTCGTTTACGGCAAGAGATCAGGTTAATACTCTAAACAATGATTTTCAAGAAATTTTTGACAAAGACAGTACAGTCGTTTTAGATTCAATTCAAACTAGAAAAAGAGACTCTATAAAACAAGTTAAAGATTCTGAGGCTCGAAAAGAAATTGAAACGGCACTTAGGAAGAATAAGTTCATTACAGGAATGAGCGATAAAGAAATTGATTCTATAATTAAATTAGATACCTTACCTAAGAAGAATGGCATATCATTTGGTTTTGATGAGTCAGAAATAGATTCTTTACTTAGTGTTAACGCATCTGATGAGGTTATATACAAATCCATGGGATTAGAGGAAGATGATGGTTGGTTTATGCGAAAACTATATGCTCAGGTACTTAAGTTTTACAAATCAAAGGATGCAGGTAATATTGTAGGTGCATTTTATGATACGGTGCCTATTGCCTTGTTTTTTGTTCTACCAATTTTTGCTTTAATTCTTAAACTGTTCTATTTTAAAAGAGGAACTTATGCGCATCACTTGGTATTTAGTTTTTACTATTTTTCGTTTATTTTTACTGTGTTGAGTATCATTTTTGGTTTTAATTTAATTTATGAAATACCAGATTGGATAGATTTCTTAATTGCGTTATCTTGTTTTATTTATCTTTTCATAGCCATAAAACGCTTTTATAATCAAGGATGGTTTTTAAGTTTTGTTAAGACATCTCTATCTACTATGGTGTTCTTTCCTTTTGTATTAATAGCAGTAATATTTATAGGACTTTTTGCTTTTATGTACTATTAGCCGTTAATAGAGCCAGCATGCCAAATAGGTATGCTTAAAAAAGCACTCAACATCTCAGCATCTTTAATAATAGATTTTAAATTACCATGATCAACGACGTTTCTTCTAGAAGCATCATCTAAAACTAAGTTGAGTTCAAAACTTTTGTAGGAACCGTCATCACTTTGAACATACTCTCCAATAATTTGAATGGCCATAATTGATTTCAAAGATAAATAGTCTTTAGATTGTTGCCTTCTCGATTTATGTAGTTTGAATTGGTAAGTCGTGTAATATAACCCTTGTTGCTTATCGAATACTCTTGGTTTGTAAAATATATAAAACATAAAACCACCAGCTCCAGCAAATATTAACCCAAAAAGGATGAGAAACCAATTGATGGAAATGGATTCTGAATTTCCTTTAAATAATGGAACGAGATTAAAAAATAAAACACCTAAACCAACAGCTAAAAATATAAAACTGAAGATGGCGGCTCCAATAGAAGGTTTGTAAATTAATTTTGAAGGAGATGCCTGAATTAAAACATGCGTTTTAAAACTGGCTCCACCAGGTTTCAAAGGAGACGTTGAAACTTTAGATTCTGTACCATGAGTATTACTAAGCGCATTTTCTCTAGCTTCAATAACTTCGTTATGAAAACCTTCGGGTAAATCCATCTTATAATTTTTCTTTTAGATATTTTCCTGTAACCGAATTCTTATTTTTCACAATGTCTTCAGGAGTGCCTGCCGCAACGAGTTGTCCGCCATGTTTTCCTCCTTCAGGACCTAGATCTATAATATAATCGGCACACTTTATTAAATCAATATTATGCTCAATCACTATAATAGAATGGCCTTTAGCAATTAAAGCTTGAAATGATTTGAGTAACTTTTTTATATCATGAAAATGAAGACCAGTTGTAGGTTCATCAAAGATGAAAAGCGCATTATCGCTTTTACTTCCTTTGCCTAAAAACGTCGCCAGTTTTATACGCTGCGCTTCTCCACCAGAAAGGGTAGAAGAGGATTGTCCTAAAGTAACATAGCCTAAACCAACATCTTGAAGCGGTTGTAACTTGCCTTTAATCTTAGTTTCTTTATGAGTCTCAAAGAAATCGATAGCATCATCTATTGTAAGATTTAAAATGTCATCGATAGATTTGCCTTCAAACTTAACTTCTAAAACTTCTTTTTTAAAGCGTTTACCACCACAGGTATCACAGGTTAAATGCACATCGGCCATAAACTGCATTTCAATAGTAACTTCTCCTTCTCCTTTACAGGTTTCACAACGCCCACCATCGACATTAAAGCTAAAATGCTTGGCAGCGTAGTTTCTAATTTTACTTAATTTTTGAGAGGCAAATAATGCACGAATATCATCATAAGCCTTAATGTAAGTCACTGGGTTGGATCGCGATGAACGCCCAATGGGATTCTGATCTACAAATTCTACATGTTGAATATTGCTATGATTGCCTTTTATTTCTGAAACCTGACCAATTTTATCACTAAATCCTGTGAGTTTCTTTTGAATGGCAGGAAATAGAATCTTTTTAACTAAAGTACTTTTCCCACTTCCAGAAACACCTGTAATAACCGTTAGCATTTCTAATGGAAAATTAACCGTTACATTTTTTAAGTTGTTTTCGCGTGCACCAACAATTTCAATATTATATTTTGAAGTTCTTCGTTTTTTAGGTACTTCTATTTCTAAGTCACCATTTAAGTATTTAGCGGTGAGTGTATCTGCAGATAGAATGTCCTCAAAATTACCAACAGCAACGACTTCACCACCTAAAGTTCCAGCTTCTGGACCAATATCAATAATGGCATCTGCTGCTTTCATAATGTCTTCATCATGTTCTACAACGATAACTGTATTACCTAGATCTCGTAAGGATTTTAAAACGTCTATTAAACGCTCGGTATCTTTTGGATGCAAGCCAATACTTGGTTCATCTAAAATATACATAGAACCTACTAAGCTACTTCCTAAAGAAGTGGCTAGGTTTATACGTTGACTTTCACCGCCAGATAAGGTATTCGATTTTCGATTCAGGGTTAAATAACTTAAACCTACATTAGATAAAAACTCTAATCGTGTATTGATTTCTGTTAGAAGGCGTTTTGCGATTTTAGCATCACTTTCGCTTAGCTTTAAGTTTTTAAAAAAGACTGTGAGTTCGTCTATAGGTAAATCTACTAAATCAGTGATAGTTGCATGATTGATTTTTACATAACTGGCTTCTACGCGTAGGCGCTTACCTTTACAAACATTACATTTTGTTTTACCACGATAGCGCGATAACATCACACGATTTTGAATTTTATAGGCTTTCGATTCTAATTCTGCAAAGAAATCATCTAAACCTTCAAAGTATTTATTCCCTTTCCATATAAGTGCTTTGTGAGCATCACTTAATTGAAAGTAAGGCTTGTGAATAGGGAAATCGAAATGGTGAGAGTTGTTTACCAACTGATCTCTGTACCAACTCATACTTTCTCCTCTCCATGGAAAAATAGCGTTTTCAAAAACAGATAAAGCCGTGTTGGGAATCACTAAATCATCATCAATACCAATAACATCACCATAACCTTCACATTTAGGGCAGGCTCCATAAGGATTGTTAAAGCTGAATAAATGTGCATTTGGTTCCAAAAAAGACATGCCATCAAGTTCAAACTTATTGTTGAATATGGTTTGTTTTTTGTCTGAAAGCGATTCTATTATGCAAGTGCCAACACCTTCGTAGAAAGCCGTTCCTACAGCATCTGCTAATCGGTTTAAAAAGTCTTCATCGTTTTTAAAGACAATTCTATCTACAACTAGGAATAAATCATCAGCTGAAGAAATATTTTGTTTTAAGGCATCATCAATTCTAACAACATCATCTTTTACTTTTATACGTGCATAACCTTGTTGTTGTAAGGTTTGAAGTTTGTTTTCTAAAGTTCGGCCTTCTTCTAAGATAATAGGAGCTAAGAGTAATAATTTGGTGCGCTCTTCAAACTGAGAAATAAAGTTTATAACATCAGAAACTGTATGTTTTTTTACTTCCTCACCAGAAATAGGAGAGTAGGTCTTTCCTATTCTAGCAAATAATAATTTAAGATAATCGTAGATTTCAGTTGTGGTACCAACTGTTGATCGTGGATTTGTAGAATTTACTTTTTGCTCAATAGCAATGGCAGGAGCAATACCTTTTATGTAATCTACTTTGGGTTTGTTAAGTCGACCTAAGAACTGACGTGCATAACTACTTAAACTTTCTACATAACGTCTTTGACCTTCTGCATAAAGTGTATCGAATGCTAAACTAGATTTTCCTGAACCAGATAAACCTGTTATAACGACCAATTTATTCCGAGGAATAACCACATCAATATTTTTAAGATTGTGCAGTTTTGCGCCTTTTATAATAATATTTTCCTTTGGGCTAACGTCTAAAACAGTAGTATTCATAGGTTACTTTCGGTGTGTAAGTTTGCAAAGATACTACAATAGCAAGTAAAGATTAAAATATGTGATATAATTCGCTAAGGATGCTATAATCCTAAATAATAACATTCAATTATTACTGATTTAACAGTTATTTTATCCATTAAAGGAACTTTTTATTCGATAAAATGTTAAATTTTAGTGCTATTTTTTGTTTATTCGGAATGATTGTTGTTATATTTGAAACTTATTCATTTAAAAAAAAATCGCGTATAGCATAATATTACTTTAAAAAAAACAGCTTTTTAACCCCAAACTTTAGTAGGCAACTGCTAAGTTTTAAAGTAATTATTATGAAAACAGAACTTATCCAAGACGCGGAATTAGTAACCAACTACATTAATGGTAACGAAAGTGCACTTTCAGTATTAATAGAAAGGCATAAGCAGAAAATTTACAGCTTTATTTATTCTAAGGTGTATGATAGAGATGTTACTGAAGATGTTTTTCAAGACACATTTATTAAAGTAATAAAAACGCTAAAGCGTGGAAAATATAACGAAGAAGGTAAATTTTTACCTTGGGTAATGCGTATTGCTCATAATTTGGTTATAGATCATTTTAGAAAGAATAAGCGTATGCCTAAGTTTCATAACACTGGTGAATTTAGTATTTTTTCTGTGTTAAGCGATTCTACATTAAATGCAGAAAAAGTGCTTATAAAAGATCAGGTAGAAACTGATGTAAGACGTATTATTGAAGAGTTACCAGAAGATCAAAAACAAGTGCTTTTGATGCGTATGTATCAAGATATGAGCTTTAAGGAAATTTCAGAACGAACAGGTGTGAGTATTAATACAGCTTTAGGAAGAATGCGTTATGCACTTATTAATATGCGTAAAGTAATTGAGCAAAATAATATTGTTTTAACTAATTGATACAATATAGTATATAAAGTTGCGTTTTTGCTATATATAAACTCATAAAACAAAAAAATGGCAAAAATTTACTCTAACGCTTCCCCAAAACAACATAACCTAAATCCAAAAGATGAAACTATAAGTTTTCTTTTGAATTATTCTAAGGCTTTAAGTGTTATAAATTATAATAAATTGAAGTTTGAAGCACTTCTTAATTAAATTGGAAAGAAAATCTTGATCTTAAAACGTCAGGATTTTTTTGTAAAAAGTAACTCTTCATAGTTTTGAGTGGTTAGATATTCGTGTTTTAAATCTTTTAAATATTGAATGGTCTTTTCCTTTAAAGGATGCTTATCTCTTAAGCAGTTTGTTATGTTTTCATCATAAATAGTTATGATAAGATACCAATGACCGGTTCTACTGGAATAATGCCCCTCAAACAAGCGAGAATTTCCGTTACTTTCTCTTTTAGCATCGATTAAAGCGAGAGGAAGGTTTACACTTTCGTCTGTGCGTTCTGCTTCATAATACGACAAATAAAGGCTTTGATTATTGAGTTGAAAAGGTACATTAATACCAACATCAGTATCATTTAGGTTGTACTTTTTATTAATATAGTTATAGAATTCACCTGCGTCTTTAGGGTCTTTAAATATAAAAGATGTTTCTCTGGGCATTTTGCGCTGAAACTTCTTTGCTTGCATTATTTTGTAATCTTCATTTTTGAATCTAGGTGCAATTTTTACCGGAATACAAGATAGTGTAGCAAAAGCCAAAAGTAACATGGTGAGTTTTTTCATGGATTGATGAATTTAAATTCATACATCAATAACTATTCCATAGCATTCTATTTTTTCTTTTTATAATAGTCATCTAACACCGATTTTCTACCAATAGTCTTGGTGATAATATCTTTATCTAAATCCCAACCACGAGCAGGCGAATATTCTCTACCATACCAAATAATTTGAAGATGTAAATCGTTCCAAAGTTCTTCTGGAAATATACGTTTAGCATCTTTCTCGGTTTGGACAACGTTTTTGCCATTAGTTAAGTTCCAACGGTACATTAAACGATGAATATGTGTGTCTACAGGGAAGGCCGGAATACCAAAAGCTTGTGATAAAACTACAGCTGCCGTTTTATGTCCAACAGCTGGTAATGCTTCAAGTTCCTCGTAAGTTTGAGGCACTTTTCCGTTATGTTTATCAATTAATATATGCGATAGGCCGTGAATACCTTTGCTTTTCATTGGAGATAGACCAACAGGTTTTATGATATCTCGTATTTCTTCAACACTAAGTTTAATCATATCATAAGGATTGTCTGCTTTTTCAAAGAGTAAAGGAGTGATTTTATTGACACGAACATCTGTGCTTTGTGCAGACATTAAAACGGCAATTAGTAATGTGTATGGATCTTTATGATCTAATGGAATTGGAATTTCTGGATAGAGCTGATTTAACGTATTTATAACAAAATCTACCTTTTCTTGCTTAGTCATTCATTGTATTTTTACAGAAATACAAATTTACATAATATGACACACTTAAAGGCAGGAGATAAAGCTCCAGATTTTACAGCTTTAGATCAAGATGGAAATACAATCACACTTAATGATTATAAAGGAAAGAAGTTAGTTTTGTTTTTTTACCCAAAGGCAAGTACTCCAGGTTGTACAGCAGAAGCTTGTAACTTAAATGATAATTACGAGCGTTTTACAGCAAACGGTTATGAGATTTTAGGAGTTAGTGCAGATAGTGCCAAAAGGCAGTCTAATTTTAAAAATAAATATACATTTCAGTATCCTTTATTAGCAGATGAAGATAAAGCTGTTATTGAAGCTTTTGGAGTTTGGGGACCAAAGAAATTTATGGGGAAAGTGTATGATGGTATTCACCGTACGACATTTGTTATAGATGAAAACGGTATTATTGAAGATGTTATTTCAAAAGTAAAAACAAAGGCTCATTCTGAGCAGATATTAGGAGAATAATACAGAATTAGAATAAAAAAAAAGCGACCATTACACTATGTTTAGTAGGTAAATGGTCGCTTTTTTACTTTATATATAATATCAATTTTTATGCAGTACTTCTTCAGATTCGCATCCAAATAAGCTCTTTTCTTTTATCAATTTAGAAACCCCTTCAGGTAACATTGTTTCCCAACCGTTTTCATTATTTGAAATCATTTTAAGAACAGTTCTAGAGAAAACAGACAAGTTAGAGCTGTCGTAATCTGATATATCTACAACTTTGCCATTGTATTTAAAGAATTTATAGAGTTCTTTCATACGTGGATGTACTTTAAGATTTTCGCTGTTGGTTATGCTACCATCTTTGTTTTCCATAGGATATAGATAAACACGTAAATCCTTGTAAAATAGTTTTCCAAAGGCCTCTAAAATACCACCACTTAAATGGCGGTAATATTTCTCGTCAAAAATGTCTACAAGGTTATTTACTCCCATGGCTAAGCCCATTCTTGCTCTAGAATATTGAGAGAAATATTCAACTAACTTGTAATATTCTTGGAAGTTAGAAATTAATACCGTTTGTCCTAAAGAACATAGTAATTTAGCACGATCCATAAAATCTTGCTCATCAATTTTACCTTCAGCTCTTAAGTTAGATAATGTGATTTCGAAAATAACTTGTGTTTTTTCTTTATCTACTTTATTTTCTTTAATGAACATTTCGTAAGATTTCTCAAACATGTCCATATTTACTTTAGTAACAGGTCTAAAGCTTCCTCTAAGGGTTAGTATGTTTTTTTTGTATAACACACGAGCAGGTAATACATTATTACCATCTGGTGCAAACATTACGGCATCTGTCATTCCGTTTTTAACCAGTTGTAAACTCATTAAACGGTTATCTACATCTTCAAATACAGGACCAGAGAAATTAATAGTATCAATTTCTAATTGATCTTTATCTAAATGGTCATATAAATAACGTAATAATTTTCGGGGTTGATTGTATTTATAGAAAGCACCATAAATTAAATTTGTACCTAATTTACCTAAAGTTTCTTGTTGTAAACGTGCATCTGTTTCCTTAAAACGGATATGAAGTACAATCTCATTGTAATCTTCTCCTGGGCCAACTTGATATTTTATACCAACCCAACCATGGCCTTTGTATTTCTTAGCAAAATCTATGGTTGCAACAGTATTAGCGTAAGAGAAAAATATTTTATTTGGATGTTTATCTCTTGTGATACGCTTTTCCATTAAACCAACTTCGTGATTTAACATTTTACGAAGCCTAGCTTCTGTAACATAGCGTTTATCATCTTCAATACCATAAATAGCATCACTAAAATCTTTATCGTAAGCAGACATGGCTTTAGCAATGGTACCAGAAGCACCTCCAGCTCTAAAAAACTGACGCACAGTTTCTTGTCCTGCTCCAATTTCAGAAAAGGTACCATAAATATCTGCATTAAGGTTAATCCGCAAGGCTTTGTCTTTTAGAGACGGAATATTTTCAAAATCCGAGTCGCCTGTATACGTTATGTCCTTCATAGAATTGGGTTTATATCGTTAAAGCAAAGGTACAGTTTTACTATTGTAAACAAAAAAATAAGTTTATTTTTGTTGGACGATATTCGAATTGAAAATACAGTAATTATATTGGGTATTTTTTTTCATTATTCTATTTATAGAAAGTGAAAAAAACGGTTTTTTACGATTATAATAATTTCAATTCATATTACTAATATAATAGTTTTGAAAATCACATTTTTAGGTACAGGTACATCACAAGGAATTCCTATAATAGGAAGTGATCATCCTGTATGTTTGAGTAATAACCCTAAGGACAAAAGACTTCGTGTTTCAGTTTTAGTAGAATGGGAGAAGTATACTTTTGTTATAGATTGTGGTCCAGATTTTAGGCAACAAATGCTCAATGCTAAAGTTTCTAGAATAGATGGTATAATTTTTACACATGAGCATGCAGATCATACCATGGGCTTAGATGATATTCGACCGTTTTTTTTTAGACAAGGTGATATTCCATTATATGCACATCAACGCGTTTTTAAAGCTTTAGAAAAACGTTTTGATTATATTTTTACAACCGAAAATAAATATCCAGGAGTTCCAAGTGTAACTAAAATTGAAGTTAAGAATGAACCTTTTTTAGCAGGAAACCTTAATGTTACTCCTATTGAGGGCTTACATTATAAGCTTCAGGTTTTTGGATATCGATTTCATAATTTCGCATATTTAACAGATATGAAAACGGTTGAAGATTCCGAAATTGAAAAACTCCAAAATTTAGATGTCTTAGTGGTAAATGCATTACGAATAAAGCCACATATGTCGCATTTTAATTTAGAAGAAGCACTCGAATTTATTAAAAAAGTAAAACCAAAGCGTACTTATCTAACACATATTAGTCATCTGTTAGGTTTTCATGATGACGTGCAACAAAAATTACCAGAAAACGTTTTTTTAGCTTACGATAACTTACAAATTACCATTTAGATATGAAGAACAAAATTTTAATGTACTTATTTATTTTTTCAGTATTGTTACTTATTTTTCAGTATGTAAATTCTAAAAACATCATTGACAAATACGAAAAAGATATTGTTACAATGAAGTCTAAGCTTTCAAAAAGTGAAAAAAAGATAGAAGCTTTAGAAGAACAAAATTTTGAACTCAATTATTTCAATATTGATAAAAATGAAGATGCTTTAACTTATTTTGAAGCTCAAGGTTACGATACAGAACAGTTAATACCTGCAATTTTGGATGGTCTTTATGATATGAACATATATGAAGGCGAAGAACACCCTATTGTACCTTATGTGTCTATGACAGATTCTAAATTATTAATTAATAAAGCTAGAATTTTAAATCACAAATGGATTATAGCCAACTTTACAGATGGCGAATTTTGGGGTGAAATTATTGTGTCTTACACTATTGATGAGAAGCACAATCTTAAATATGAATTGGTAGAGTATTTAATGTACCCTTCAATTAATTAATGTGTTTAGACAACCAGTCTTTTAGATCATAGAAGTTTTGTGGCGCAACACCATGTCCTACAGGATATTCTGAATACACACAATTAATATTTAAAGCTTTTAATAACACTGGTGCTTTTTGAGCCCAATCTACAGGAATCACTTGGTCAACAGTACCGTGAGAACAGAAAAAGTTTAGATGTGAAACATCACTTTCGTCTATAGATTCTGGTAAAATATCTTCATTGATATAACCACTTAAGGCTATAATATTTTTAACTTTCTCAGGATAAGTTAATGCCACAGCATAGCTTAATATAGTACCTTGACTAAAACCTAATAAGGTTACATTTTTAGAATCAACAGCGTATGTGTTACAAGCATAATCAATAAATTCTGCTATTAAATTTACCGATTGTTTTGCCTGTTCATTATCACTCCATTTACCTTTGTCTGCATCAAAATTTATAGCATACCACGCATTTCCATAAGGTTGCATAGCGTAAGGTGCTCGTAAAGAAATAATCATTAATTCTTCTGGCAATTCTGAAGCAAAGGAAAATAAATCATTTTCGTCACTTCCATAGCCATGGCACATTATTAAAAGTGGTGCGTTTTCTTTAAGAGAAGAAGGTCTTGTGATGTAGTGTAATTTCGACATAATTATTGTCCGATGGTATTAAAAATTTTTTGAAAAAAATCACCTAGTAAAGGTATCTTATTTAGCTTGCCTGTTATTGCGCCATATATGGCATAGAGGTATAACACAGAAAAGAAAATCCAAAAGGACATGCTAATCATCATACTGTCTAAACTACTGATAACAAATGCAATTAGAATGTAAGTAAAGCCTAATCCTAAACCTTGTCTAATATGGAAAGCCGTAAATGGATTTCGCTTGTCTTGGTTCATGAAAAAGGCAATTAAAGTACCAAACAACGTTAAATAGGCTACTAAACCTAACGTTTTTCCTTCGTTTATAGTATTCTGATCCATTATTTTAAAACAATTTTATTATTGGCAATAATCCCATAGGTTTCGCCTTTAAGTTTTAAGCCTAAAAACATACTATTTTTAGATCGTGACAAAATATGAGTAGTGTTAAATTTGTAAGTTGTATCTGGATTGAACAATGTTAAATCTGCCAATTCTCCTTCGTTTATAGACGTTTCAGAAACGCTAAATCTAGATTTACCTTGTGTTAAAAGACTAACGGCTTTTTTTGTGGTAAAGATGTTTTGTAAAGCTCCAAATGCAGATTCTAAGCCAATAGTTCCGTATTTAGCGTAATCGAATTCAATTTTTTTATGCTCAATGTCAATAGGATTGTGGTCTGTAGTCACCATATCAATTGTACCGTCTTTTAAGCCTTCAATTAAAGCATTGCAATCGGATTGTGTTCTTAGTGGTGGGAGCACTTTATAATTGGTGTCAAACTCTTGTAAAACATCGTCTGTAAATACTAAATTATGAATAGCAACACTACAAGTTACATTTAGTTTCTTTGCTTTAGCTGCTCTAATCAATTCTACCGATTTAGCAGTTGAAATTGTCGGAATATGAAGTTTACCTTCTGTATATTCTAATAAGAATAAATCTCTAGCCACTTGTAGTTCTTCCGCTAAAGCCGGATTTCCTTTTAAGCCTAACTTAGTACTATTAATATGTTCGTTTACGACACCAAGTCCAGAAATTTTGGATTCTTGAGGAAATGAACATACTAAACCATCAAAATTACTTGCGTATTGCAATGCAATTTTCATCAAATTTGGATTAGAAATTGGCTTTTGATAATCATAAAATCCAACAGCTCCAGCATTCGTCATATCAAACAACTCTGCTAAATCTTCACCTTTACTCATTTGCGTTAATGCTCCAATAGGATAGAGGCTAACGGCGTGGTCATTGGCTTTTGATTTTACTAATGTAATATCAGCATAACTATCTATTACAGGATTAGAATTGGCATTTAAAGCCACAGAAGTAAAGCCAGAATTTGCAGCCGTCTTTAAACCGTTGGTAATGGTTTCGCGTTCTTCGTAACCAGGTTCGCCAAAAGAGACACTACTGTCAAACCAACCTTGCGATATATGCAAGTTGTCTCGTTTTATTTCTTTGTAATTGTTGGGGTTGGCGATGTGTTTAGAGATCTTAGAAATACGACCTTTTTCAATTAAAATATCAACCGTTTCATTGTGAAAATCACTTTTAGAATCAACGATGGTTGCAGATTTTATGAGTGCGTTCATTTAAGATATTTTAGAAGTAACATTTCAATTATTAAAAATGCTAGTGCAAAAATAACAAACCATTTCCATAGCGCATTAACATTTGTGCTACTTTTTATATTGTTAATTGTGTTTGCTAAACTGGATTCAATATTTGCGTTAGTTAAAGTATTTAAATCGTAATAACTGAGATTGCTTTCTAATCTGTTATAGTTGAAACTTAATTTTTGAAGTGTATTTTCTTTATTTTTTACACTTAAAATTCCAGCCGTATTCGGGAAGTCTTCCGTTTCTAAAACCACAGACTTACTGTAAGTTTTTTGAAGAGGGATTACAGAAGTATCTTCAGAATCTAAGGTTAAAATATCGTCTTGCCCAATGGTCGTTTGAATAGCAATTGAATTAGACTGACCAATAGTGTAGTATAATTTTGAAAATTTCAAACTCTGCAATCCCATATTATACAATACGGGAATTATTAATTGTGAATTATTAAAGTTTGAATTATCCGAATTTAAGGCAGAAGAAAAGGCATAAGTATTGGTGTTGCCAACTAAAAAAGGACTGCCATCTTCATAGGATAAAACATGATTTGAATTTGAAGAAAAGCGATACGATGTTTCAACTTTAGGATATTGAAAATTTGTAACTTTAGAGTAAAATGCATTTGCTAAAAGGGGATGGTTATAGTTAATGCTTGTAATACGCTTTTCATTTGTATTTTGATTAGAAAAAGAATTAATATTTAAATCTTTAAATGCTTGGTTGTAAGTGTTTATGTCGATTTCGTTTGAAGGAATAATTACTAGTTTTCCACCATCGTTTTTAAAAGCGACTAAAGCTGTTTTTAAGGCATTTGAAATGGTGTTTAACTCATTAAGTATAATAAGGTTTTGATTAGGAATTAAATTAAAATTGAGTGCATTTAGTTTAAAGCTTTTATAGTCAAATTCATCATCTGTATAAATCCGATTTAAGAACGAATCATCGGCAGATTCATTAATGGCTAAAACTTTAATTTTTGGTTTAGAATTAATGTTAAAATAGAATGTGTTGTCATATTGTAAACCAGCATCATCAATCATTAATTTTCCATTAAGCACTTTATTATTAGGAATGGTAAATGTAGCTTCAGCTTCTTTGTCTATATCAATAGCACTTTTAGTTAGTAAAACATCATCATTAAATAAAGAAATAGTAACATTATCAATGGGTTTTGATTCGTTAGATAGTTTTACAATAAGATCTAAAGTTTCGGCTGTTGTATTAGAAACAAAAATACTATCGATGCTAATATTAGACACTAAAGTAGATTTTGGTTGCACCAATTTAAGTTGAATGGTAGAATCTGTTTCAAAATTTAAAAGATTTTCTTTTTGTTGAAAATCGGAAACCAAAACTAAATTTTTAGTGGCACCACCTTGATTTGAAAATAATTGCTTTCCTTTTAAATAAGCAGCATCATAATTAAGCTGTGTAGGAGAATGTGTTAGCTGGATTAAATCATTTTTTAAGGCTTTAACCGTAGTGTTTCTATAGGTTTTATTATTTGTAAATAAACTTATGGTTTCGTCTTCTGGTAACGTATTTATAACGTCTTGAATTGCTTCATTTAGTAAAGTTCCGTTACTGCCTTTAGCTTCCATGCTAAAAGAGTTGTCTAAATAGATAACGGTTTCTTGGGTTTCGTTAAAATCTTCTGTATTAGGGATAAAAGGTTGTGCGAATGCAAAAATTACACAAGCCAACAAGAGCATCCTCGTTAGCAAAGTTATCCACTTTTTAAGTTGCGAGCTTTTACGAGTTTGAAGTTTAACAGATTTTAAAAACTTAACATTGGTAAACTCAACTTTTTGAAAACGACGAAGTTGAAATAAATGTATAAGGATAGGAATAACCAGCAAAAATAAGGCGTAAAGTAATTCGGGATTTTTAAACTGCATTCTTTATTTTTTACAGACCTGTCAGGTTTTTAAAACCTGGCAGATCTTTATGCTTCAAATATAGAAAATGCAAAACGATAAAGAGATTTTGATTTTGAGAATTTTAACAGAAAAAGAAATAATCAATCATAGATTGCATGTTTTGTTTTTTAAAATAACGGGTTATCTCTTCTTGAGCTTTAGTATTAGCAACGGTCACAATACTTTGAGGTTGCTTAAGTTTTGATAAATAATCAAAATTATAAAGTTCTTGGTCGTAAATATGTTTGCCTATTTTTTTAGGGTTATCGCAAATCCAATAAAATGGAATATTTTCCTTTAAAAGAATTTTGGCAAGTGTTTTTCCCTTGTGTCCTGCTCCCCAAATTGTTAAAGGACGAGAAGCATCATAATTTAACTCTAAAAAATAGTGTACTTTAAGGTCTAAGAACGAATTTTCGGCATAATGCTCGTGCGTTCTAGATGTTCGTGTACTGTAATCTCGCCAATGGAGTAGGACATCATTACAAGGAATACAAGTATAACCCGCTTTATAAAACCGGAATGCCAAGTCGTAATCTTCTGGATAAATATTCAAATTAAATCCTCCACAAGCATCTAAATCATTACGATGAAGCATCCAACAAGGAGACGGAATAACACATTCTTTATAAATTTCAGAATAATTATTGCCTGTAACGGTCAATTTATTCAGCCATTGCTCGTAACGTGAAAACCCATCGCTTAATCCATCTGCTCTAAAGTATTTTACTTGTCCAACAGCTAAATGTTTTTTGCCATGCTTTTCAAGATTACTAACCATAACTTCAAGTCGGTTTGGCGTCATTATATCGTCGCTATCCATTCTTGTAATATAATTTCCAGAGCTGTGTTTGTAAGCTGTTCTTAAAGCTTCTATAATGCCGTTACCCTCACTTTTATAAAGTTGTATTCTCGTATTTTTTTTGGTATAATTTTTAACAATGTTATAAGAGTTATCATTAGAGTTGTCATCAACAAAAATAGCTTCCCAGTTGGAATAGGATTGCTTCAGAATTGTGTCTAAACATTCAGAGATAAATACTTCTGTGTTTTTAAAAGGAACTAAAATGCTAACTAATGGTTTCAACATATTGCGAATTTAACAAAACCTTTAGGTTTTTAACAGTAACAGATAGTAGATTTGTGCGTCTAAAAAAATAAAAGTATAAACATGAAGAATTATTTAGCCATTCTTGGCTTGAGTGTCGTTTTAGTAGGCTGTGGATCTGCAAAACCAACAGTAGATGATTTGGCAATAAGCAATCCTATTGAAACTGTTCTAGATTTAACAGCTGTAAATAATGATAGAGTCCCAGTGACCATTAATCCCGGTCGCTTTACCACTGAAACTGTAACATACAGATTGCCAAGAGTAGTGCAAGGAACCTATTCTGTAAGTGATTTTGGTAAATATGTAGACGATTTTAAAGCTTTAGATTACGACGGAAATGAGTTAACAGTAACTAAAGTTGATGATAACACATGGACAATTGCTGAGGCAACTAAATTAGATAAACTTCAATACTATGTTAACGATACATTTGATATTGAAACCAATGGTGGAATAGGTGGAGAGCAGCCGTTTTCTCCTGCAGGAACAAATATAGAAGAAGATAATTATGTTTTAAATCTTCATGGATTTATAGGTTATTTCGATTCTTTAAAGAACAGTCAATATGCTTTGGATGTTACAGCACCTGCAACTTTTAAAAGAACATCTGCTTTAGAAAATAAAGGGATGAAATCTAGTGCAGATGGTACAGCTATAACGAGTAGTTATTTTGCACAACGTTATTTTGATATTACAGATAACCCAATGATGTATGGTAATTTGGATGTTGAAGAATTTATGGTTGGAGATATTAAAATTGTTTTAAGTCTTTATTCTCCTACAGGTAAACACACTGCGGCTAGTTTAAAAGAGACGGTTTATAAAATGATGGAAGCTCAAAAAAACTATTTAGGAGATGTAAATACGACTCCGCGTTATGATATTTATGTGTATTTATCTAAAGGGGACGAAACATCTCCAAAAGGTTTTGGTGCCTTAGAACATCACACCTCTACAGTTGCTGTTTTTAGTGAAAATAGTTCTTTAGAAGGACTTAAAGCCTCAATCATTGATGTTGTTGCTCACGAGTTCTTTCATATTGTAACACCATTATCTGTACATTCTGAAGATATACATTATTTTGATTATAATAAACCAACATTCTCTAAGCATTTGTGGATGTACGAAGGTGTAACAGAATATTTTGCACAACATTTTCAAGTGTATGAAGGTTTGTCAGATGAAGCTACTTTTTATAATACTATGATGTCAAAAATAGCGACATCTACACAGCATTTAGATGATGCCATGAGTTTTACCATTATGAGTGAAAATGTTTTAGACGAACCTTATGCGTCTCAATATTATAATGTGTATATGAAAGGTGCGTTAATAGGAATGTGTATTGATATTTTAATGAGAAAGGAAAGTGATGGAAATAGAAGTATGTTATCTTTAATGAAAGAATTATCTGCAAAATATGGTAAAGAAAAACCTTTTGTAGATGATAACCTTATTGCTGAAATTACTGCAATGACTTATCCAAGCGTTGGTGAATTCTTAAAAACACATGTCGAAGGTGATGTGCCAATTAACTACAATGAGTTTTTTGAGATGGTTGGTTTAACAAAAGGTGAAACTCAAGTTGAAACTAATTATATTTTTGCTGGTGGACAGAATATTATTTTTGATGGAGACCAGGAGAAAGGCACTATTTTCTTTTCACCGATGGCATTAAAGAACTCGTTTTGGAAATCGCAAGGAGTTCAGGCAGGCGACGTGATTAAAAAAGTTAATGGAACAGATTTAACTTTAGCTAATGCGCAACAAATTATTGGTGGTATGTTTGGATGGAAAGAAGGTCAGGAAATTACAATGAATTTAGAACGTGATGGTAAGCCTGTTGAAATTAAAACAACCTTGACTAAAGCATATGCTGCAGACGAATCTATTGTTGAAGATGAAAAAGCAACAGAAGCTCAAAAAGCATTAAGAGCAGCTTGGTTAAAAGGCTAACTTAGTATAATTAAGATAACAAAAAAGGCTTCCATATTAGGAAGCCTTTTTTTTTGTTTTTTAACTTATTCCGTTTAATACCTTAAACGATTTAATATTTAGCCGATTTGCCTTTAGAAAGTGAATGCTCAATAAACTCACGTAAATCGTCATTAGCTTTAATTAAATCCTCATTTCGCAAATACATCATGTGTCCACTTCTGTAGCCTTTAAATGAAAACCGATCTTTCATTTTTCCACTAGGATCAATTTGCCATTGAGAATATTTAGCGGCAAAATAGGTTGTAGCTCCATCGTAATATCCAGATTGGGTCAACACTTTTAAATAAGGATTTTGTGCCATAGCTTGACGTAAATCATCTCTAGTGTTATCATTAGAATCATCCCAACGCCCTGTATTGCCAAAAACGTTATATTTTACGTCTGTTTTAAAGCCTAATTCATTCTGAATATAATAATTTATAGCAGGTGTAAAAGAATGTAACCAAGAAGTGAGTTCAGCATTGTAATCAGGACTGGTGCCTGTTTCTACCTTATCTATTCCAATATATCTAGAATCTAGTCGTCCTATGGTTTCTCCGGTTTTATCACGAAGTAGTTCTTTCCAGAAAAAACGTGTTGGGACATCTAAATTTTGTTGTAAGATTACTTTTTCAGATAAACCAGAATACTTACTCATTTGTTTAGCGATGGCTTGTTTTTCTGCATCTAAAATAAAGCCACCTTTTGCAATAGCAGGCATTAAATCATTAATTGCAAAATGTTCTACTTCGGGTAATATTTCTAACAAATCTTTACGCTGAAGCTCAGGGCTAAGCATTTTATGGTACCAAGCAGCTGCTGTGTAATACGGTAAATTTAAACTAGAAGATAATGGTCCTCCAACTCTTAAAACTTTATAGTCTGCAGGAGATACCATGATGACACCATTTAAATACATCCATTGTCTATTCTGTAACTCTAAGGATAACCCCATAACACGCGTGCCTCCATAACTTTCACCAATAATATATTTAGGGGATTGCCATCTGTTTTGCCTTGTTGTAAAAGTATTCATCCAACTTGCTAAATATTTTATATCTGCATTAATACCAAAAAACAATTTGTTATCAGGCATTTTACCATCTTTATCTGCTACTTTTCTAGAATAACCTGTATTTACAGGGTTTATAAATACAATATCTGCAACGTCTAAAATAGAATTAGGGTTGTCTTTTACTCCATAAGGTTGTATTGGGTAGCCCTCATCATCAATATTAAGAACTTTTGGTCCCGTATAAGCAATGTGCATCCAAAGTGAAGCAGATCCTGGACCTCCATTAAACGAATAAATGATAGGTCTGTCATTTCCTTTTGGATCATTGGTACGTTTGTAATAGGTGTAGTAAAGTGATGCAATTATTTTACCATTGTTATCCCAAACAGGTTGAAACCCTGTTTCAGCTTTGTAATTAATTTGTTTTCCTTTAATCGTAACAGAATGGTTGGTAACGTATGCAGTATCTGTTGGGATTTTTAAGTCTTGAGAAAAGCTAATGGTAAAACTAAGACACAAAAGGATAATAAGACGGTTTTTCATATGGATTGGAATTTAGTTGAAAAGTTTAAAGATACTAAAATGAACCTTGAATTTGGAATGCTTTTAATATGCCTAAACTAAAAGTGTATCTATGGTATATGTAAAAACAGTTTAACCATTGTAAACCTGGTTTTCTTGCTCAGCAACACGAATAAACGTTGTACGTTTGGTTAACTCTTTTAAACGTTCTGCGCCAACATAGGTGCAAGTACTACGTAAGCCTCCTAAAATATCTTGTAAAGTAGCTTTAACGTCACCTTTGTAAGGAACTTCTACGGTTTTGCCTTCACTAGCTCTGTATTCTGCAACACCTCCAACATATTTATCCATAGCAGTAGAAGAACTCATGCCGTAAAATTGTTTGAATTGCTCACCGTTTCGTGATATAAGTTCACCTCCACTTTCGGTATGGCCAGCAAACATGCCTCCAAGCATTACAAAATCGGCTCCAGCTCCAAATGCTTTAGCAACATCACCAGGTGTGGCACAGCCACCATCGCTAATAATTTGTCCGCCTAAGCCATGAGCTGCGTCGGCACATTCAATAATTGCAGATAACTGAGGATAACCAACTCCTGTCTTAACACGTGTGGTGCACACGCTACCAGGACCAATACCAACCTTTACAATATCTGCACCAGAGAGCAGTAATTGTTCTACCATTTCGCCAGTAACAACATTGCCTGCTATAATTACTTTATCAGGATATTGTTCTCGTGTTTGTTGTAAAAATTCCACAAAATGCTCAGAGTAACCATTAGCAACATCTATACATATAAATTTTAACTCTGGGTGATTTTCAAATACTGTTTTCAGTTTTTTAGAATCCTCTTTTCCCGTTCCTGTACTTATAGCGATATAGTTGACAATATCTTTGGGAGCTGTATTTAAAAAAGTATGCCATTGTTGGGTAGAGTAGTGTTTGTGTATTGCTGTGAATAGTTTTTGTTGAGATAAAACTAGAGCCATTTCAAAAGTGCCCACAGTATCCATATTTGCAGCCATTATAGGTATACCAGCCCAAGTTGATTTGCTATTTAAAAAAGTAAAATTGCGCTCTAACGTGACTTGAGATCTGCTTTTTAATGTAGAACGTTTTGGACGAATCATGACATCTTTAAAGCCTAATTTTATATCGTGTTCTATATGCATCTTCGAGGAATATTTGGTTATATCCAAAAATACAAGTTCTTTGAAAAAGGAAGTTTAGAATTGTGTTTGTCTTACAATGTTTTATTAACAATTGTTTATAGTAAGGTCTTGATGTAGAGCACCTGTCAAATGATTTTATAGACGTAATGTTGTATTCTACAGTTGTTTTTTTGAATAGTTTCTAGGTTTAAAAGCCTTCAAAAACCCCTAGACCAAATAAGGCAAAATCATATTTTACAGGATCTTTAGGGTCTAATTTTCGTAAGGCTTTATCCAATTGGGCTAAAGCTTTACCATCATTTTGTTTACGATTAAGAAGTTTTAATTTACGAGCCACGTTACCAGAATGTACGTCTAAAGGACAGCTTAACTGTGAAGGAGATAAGGATTTCCAAATTCCAAAATCTACTCCAGCATTATCGTTTCTTATCATCCAGCGTAAAAACATGTTAATACGTTTTGCGGCTGAGTTTCTAAGAGGATCACTAACATGTTTTTGTGTGCGTTCTAAATGCGGAACTTCGAAGAATACTTTTTTGAACTGATGAATACTGTTTTGAAGCGAATCTTTTTCAGCATACTTCAAAAACAGGGCTTCTAAGCCATTATGGTTTTTGTATATGTGTTGTAAGCTTTCAACAAACTGCATAAAATCATTCCCATTAAATGTACGGTGAACAAAAGGCTTTAAACGCTCTAAATCGGTGTCTTGGTGTTGAGTGATGAACTCAAAAGGGGAGTGATCTAGCAAATCCATCATCTTATTTGCATTTTTAATGATGCTTTTTCTATTTCCCCAAGCAATAGTTGCTGTTAAAAATGCTGCAATTTCAATATCTTCTTTTTTAGAAAATTGATGTGGAATCTGAATAGGGTCGCTATCAATAAATTTAGGATTGTTGTAGAGGACTACCTTTTCATCAAGGAATTCTTTTAGTTCTGATTTTTTAAGCTTCAAGGAGGTGAGTAATTTTAAAATTAAAAATAAAGTAATTAATTTTATATACGTAAAACTACGTATTGTTTTTTTATGTTTGCTTAATTACTTTTGATGATATTTTAAGACTTAATGTTTTCTCGTGACTTTTCGTCTTAATGGTAATTATGTGATTCTCTTGTTATTATGTTAAATAAAAAATCGAAGTCTCGAATAGAGTGGGTAGATACAGCTAAAGCCATTGGAATGTTTTTGGTTTTTTATGGACATTTTGTTAAAAACCTATATTCTGAAACTAATGATATTGCTTTTCTGCAGCACAAGTATATTTATGCATTTCATATGCCTTTGTTCTTCTTTATCTCGGGATTTTATTTTAAACCAGTTACGAGTTTTAGTTTAAAATTTAAACAGCTTTTTCTTAGACGATTACTACCAGTATTTGCTTTTGCATTATTGTCATTGCCACTATGGTTGATTTATAATTTTATTAGTTATGATAGTCTAAAGTTAGGAACTATTGTAAAACAAATATTGAGTTACGGTAGAGGTAATCCACAATTAAATATTATTACATGGTTTTTAGTGTGCTTATTTGTTGCAGAGGTTATAATCGCTGCAATTACGACGATATTTAAAAAACCATTTGCTCTATTTATTATTGGGCTTGTGTTTCTTGTGAGTGGTGTTATAATTAGTAATAGAATAGAACAATTTTCGGCTTTAACAGGTGTTGATAAAAATGTGTGGTTTATTCATACTGCAATAATTGCAATTGGTTTTTATCTATTAGGATATGTGGTATACCCATATATAAATAAGCTTGTGAATACGGTTAAATGGGCATTTATACCATTAATATTCGTAGGTTTTGTAGGGTTGTTTTTTACTTATAATATTAATAGTCCTTTTGAGGGGTTTAATGTTAATATGATTTATGCTCAGTATGGAAGTTTATTGTGGTTTTTAGTTTCATCGTTTTTAGGGATACTTGGTATTATTAGTTTATCTATAATATTGAAATCTAATAAAGTATTTGATTTTATTGGAAAAAACACACTTATTTTAATTGGTCTAAATGGTATTTTTTATGCGTTTCTTAATAAATTCTTAGGTAGTTTATATCCAGATAATGGCATATGGTGGCAAATTACAGGTTATGCATTAGTTATTTCAATACTATCTTTATTGGTGTGTTATCCAATAATAAATGCGTTAAATAAGTATGTTCCGCAATTATTTGGAAGACCAAGGCAAGAAGGACCATTACTTCCAAATTTGGAAGCTATAAATTGGAGAGCGTTTTTTAGAAAAAAACTAAGACAATAAGCGCCTCAACAGATACTATCAATTAAAGGAGATTAAATATTATTTAACAGCAATCATGCTAATCTCAACATTAACAAACTTTGGTAAATTAGCTACTTCAACAGTTTCTCTTGCAGGAGCAGTTGCTTCTTCAAAATATTCACCGTAAACCTCATTTATTTGTCTAAAGTTATTCATGTCACTAATAAATATTGATGACTTAATTACGTTTTTAAACGTCATGTCTGCAGCTGCTAAAACGGCTTTCATGTTTTCCATAACTTGTCTGGTTTCGGTTTTAATATCATCTAAAACCAATTCCATAGTATCAGGATCTAAGGCTATTTGACCAGAGGTATATAATGTGTTCCCTGTTAATACGGCTTGATTATATGGTCCTATTGGTGCAGGTGCTTTGGTAGTGTTTATTATTTTTTTCATTTTATACTAAACTTATTTCAGTATCTTTTTTTTAGAAACTGAAATCTTATTAAAGGTTGAACAATAATTCAAATTTAATGTTTTTTATAAGAATAAAATTGCTGCGGTTATAAAAAAATAAGCTATACAATGGTTAAAAAAATGTAAGAAGCATTTTAATTAATAATGGGTATTATACCTTTTTTTTGTAGCTTAAAATGAGTTGTTTAAGTGTTTAAAGTTGTTGGTCAGGCCTTTTACGTTGGTCGTATTTTAAATCTTTAAGTAAACTAGATTTAATACCTATAAAGAAATTCCATGAGCTACGATCACTAAAAGGGATCCAAGAAAAATTCATACGCCAACTTAATAAGTCACGTTCAAAACGCAATTGAGTATATGTAAATCCTTTGTTTAAGAAATCATAACCAGAAGAGGCTCCAACACTCCAGCGTGGAGATAAATCTACATCGCCAGAAAACATTAACGAATGTGAAGATATTTTGTCTTCACGCCTTGTATTAGTATAGTTGGCAGAGTAGGCTAATCTAAGACTCCATGGCATCTTATAATTGTAGAATTCATTATCTTCTTCCTTATCGTCTTTGTTTTTATCTCTATCTGAAAGGCGTTGATCTGCAAAATCTTGAGATTTTCCAAATAAATCATCTGTTCGTCCTCCAGAACGAGCAGACTCTTGGGCAGAGGCTTTGTCACTGTCAGACTCAGTACCAGAAAAACTATCATTAGATAAGGTATAGCTCATGTTTACATTAGCAGAGGTTAGTCTAAATAAACTTCCGCCATTGTCAATATTAAATGTGTTAATAACATTGTTGTTACTGTCTAAAGCATAGGGGTTAAGTGTCATCCCAAAGTTAATACTCATTTTTTTGTTTAAAATTTGAGTACCACCACTTACACGAACCGGACTCCATTTTAGTGAGTCTGCGGCAATGTCATAATCTGTTGAAAAGTTAAGATTATTTAATATAAATATTTTTTCAGGTTCTGTTTTTGTAGAATCCTTAGCACGTATCTTAGCTTCAAGATTATTGCCTAAAGAAAGACCAACACGACTAGAGTAAGTGTTTCCTGGCCTCCCATATAAGGAGTTTTCAAATCTTGTATATTCTACTTGGTCTGTTGTTGTTCCGTCTGCATCTATGACGTCGTAAGTCTCGTAATATTGGTTAAAAGCCGGACTAATAGAGTAGCTTATAGAAGGTCGCATGACATGACGGATTGCTTTTAGCTTTTTATCCTCACCTTCTTCTTCAAAATTATACATACCATAAATCGTAGTTCCAACACTAGCACCAACATTATATGTTAAAAAACGGTCAAAACCATTTTGGTCTATAGATACAGCCTTTTCTAAAGATTGATCGTAGATTTTTTTTACGGTTTTAAGGGTCCAATTTTCTTCAAAATTAGCATTAGCACTAACACTAAAATGATTAAATACTTTAAAATTTGTAGTGACAGGTATGCTATGTTTTATTCCTGTTATGGCATCATCAAACATTTCGCTTTTACCAAATATAGTATCGTTGGTTTTAATACTGTATTCTCCTCTGGTGTTTAATTGAAAGTTAATGTTGTGAATAGCTCCTTTTTTTGTTCCAGTTTTGGGTGCGAAAGGATAAATTCTACCCATAGAAACCTGCATGGTTGGCAATGTTAAATCAATGTCTCCTGTATTAGTGTTTTGTCTATGCGTAGCTGTTAGACTAACGTTTACTTGAGGGTCACCTTGTAGTGTTTTAGAATAAGATACAGAAGAAGCAAGTGTGTTATTTAAAAAACTAGATTGGTTTAATTGATTTATAGATTCTTGGAAATAAGAGCTACTTCCTAAGTTAACAGATGCAGAAAAACGCGAATTCGGGTTTGCTTTTGTGTCTTGACTATGCGACCATCTAATATTGTAAACCGTACTTTTACTAAAGTCTGGGAATCCACGTTCGCTACTTAATAAGTTTTCGTATCTAAAACTTACATTACCTCTGTATTTGTAACGCATTGCATAGTTGTTTTCCACACGCAAACCATAACTACCATTAGTGTAGTAATCTCCAAGAACAGCTAAATCTAAATAATCGCTAATAGCAAAATAATAACCACCATTTTGTAGGTTGTAACCTCTATTATTGTCTTCGCCAAAAGAAGGAAATATAATACCAGAGGTTTGTTTTTTTGTCATCGGAAAAAAGGCAAAAGGCAAGGCTATAGGTGTTGGTACACCATAAATTTCCATGTAAGTAGGACCAACAATTACTTTTTTGTTAGGTACCATTTTCATTTTAGAAGTTACAAACTGGTATTCAGGATCCTCCTCATCTTCGGCTGTTGTAAAGCGTGCATTAGCCATAAAATAAGTAGAGTCATTTTCCTTTTTTGTTTTTGGGGAATAGACTTTAAAGCCTTGTTGTTCAGTTCTAGAGTTAAAAACTAGAGCTTTTTTAGATTCGGTATTAAAAACAATGGAGTCTGGTTCAATAATATTTTCTCCTTGCTTAAATACAGGACGTTGTGAATAGCCGGTTGAGTCCTTTATACGACCAGCATACACCAAATTTTTACTATAATCAATTACTATAACGCCAGACTTAATTTCCATGTCTTGGTACAACACTTCGGCTTCATTATATAGATATATTTTTTTTTGCTTTTGATTTAAAGAGACATAGTCCTTAGCTTTATACTTTACCGCATCAGTTAAAAAGCTTTCCTTTTTTGTAGAATCTTTTTTAGTAGAGTCAATCTCTCTTATATTTATAAGTGGCTTAACAATAGAATCTATGACTATTGTTGTAGAGTCCTTGCGTTGCTCAGCTGGAATTGAGCCGTTCTTTTTAGGTAATTCCTGGGCGAAGCTAAAAGTGTTGATAAACACTGTAAAACTCAAGGTAAAAAGTATGTAAAAGCTATTTGTACGCAATCCTTTTAAATGTATTTTTGTAAAAGTATGGCTCGGTTTTTGAAACGCCAAAAGTACAGTTATTTTTTTGTGATTAAATTATTAAAATCATAAAGTTGAAAAATACTCGGTAACAAATAGTAATGTATAATAAACCGAGAAAATAAAACGTTAAAATTAAATATGCAAACGAAGCAAAATCCCCTAATAGTATTTTTAGGCCTTTTATTTATAACTACTTTAACATCTTTCACGGCTTTAAATGCGCAAGATAATAAGTTTGTAGTGGTTTTAGATGCAGGTCATGGAGGGCATGACTCTGGTAATGTTGGAAATGGACATAGTGAAAAAAATATTGCACTAAAAGTAACTTTAGAAGTAGGAAAAGAGTTAGAGAAAAATCCAGATATAAAAGTCATCTATACACGTAAAACGGATGTTTTTGTTGAGTTACACGAACGTGCTAACATCGCCAACAAAGCCGATGCAGACTTATTTGTGTCTATACATTGTAATGCGCATAGCTCACAAGCTAGTGGAACAGAAACATTTGTATTAGGAGAAAAGAATACAGGACGTAATTTTGATGTAGCAAAACGTGAGAACGAAGTAATTTTTCTAGAAGATAACTACGAAGAAAATTATGCGGGGTTTGATCCTAGCTCTCCAGAATCTACTATAGCTATTGGCATTGAACAAGAAGTATATGTAGAGCAGAGTATTGTTTTAGCTCGAAAAATTGAAGATAATTTTATTCATAAAGCTAAGCGTAAGAGTAGAGGGTTAAAGCAAGCAAGTTTATTGGTTATTCGTAATACATATATGCCAAGTGTATTGGTAGAAGTTGGTTTTTTAACCAATAAAAGTGAAGGAAGCTACCTTAATACTAAGGCTGGACAAACTAAAATGGCAACTGCAATTAAAACTGCTATTCTAGAATATAAAAAAGAACTTGACCAAAATGTTGGTAGCCATATCTTTGTTGGAGAGCAAACCGAAACAAAGGTCGATGAAGTTATTACTCCTAGAGTTATAGAAGGTGTAACATTTAAAGTACAAATAGCTGCAAGTTCTAGAGAATTAGAGGCAAAATCGTATAATTTTAAGGGGCTTGATGAAATTTCGAGAGAAAAAATAGGGAATATTTATAAATATTATAGCGGAAATACTTCCGATTATAATAAGATTATTCAACTCCAAGAAGACGCTAAAAAGAGTTATTCAGGCGCATTTATTGTAGCATTCAAAGGAGGTAAAAGAATTAGTATGACAGAAGCCTTAAAATCTGCATCTAATTAGAAACATTATTAATATATTTATTCCTAATTTTGTTTTAAACCAAAGTAAAGCCCATTGAAAGTCTCAAGAGAAGTTAAAACAGCCATATTAGTCTTATCTGGTATCGCTCTTTTTATATATTTATTTTCATATTTAAAAGGTGAAGATTTATTTTCTAATACCCAAACCTATTATACAGAGTTTAATTATAATGCCTTAAGTGCATCCTCTCCTGTTACTGTTAAGGGAAATAAGATAGGCAAAATTGAAGATATTTCTTATGATTTTGATTCTGGTAAAACCCGTGTGTCTTTTTCGGTTAATCCTAAATTAAAATTTTCTAAAAACAGTAAAATTAGATTGTATCCAACAGGTTTAATGGGCGGCAATGCCTTAGCTATAATTGATGCTGCTGATGGAGAAATTGCACAAGCAGGTGATTTTATTCAGTCAGAGGTAAAAGAAGGCTTAATCACTTCTTTAGGTGATGATTTTTCGGATATTAGTAAAGATTTAGGAACAACACTGCGTTCTACAGATACTTTAGTTGGGAACTTAAATACCTTGGTGACTGATGAGTCTGAAGAGGGTTTAAAACAAACTATAGCAGAACTCAACGCAACATTAAAGTCGTTTAAGAGTGTCGCATTTTCTGCGAACAACCTTATAAAAGCAAATGACGAAAAATTAACGTCAGTATTAGATAATTTTGATAAAACCAGTGCAGAATTAGCTATTTTAATCAAAGATCTTAATGAAGCAAAACTTTCTAATACCATTAAGAATGCAGATGAAATGCTTTTAAAATTTAATCAGTTAGCAGCTGGCTTGGAAGCAGGGAAAGGTTCTATGGGTAAATTGTTAAAAGACGATGCTCTTTATGATAATCTAGAAAATGCATCTAAAGAATTAGAATTATTACTTTTAGATATTAAATTACATCCTGCGAGATACAGACGTATTTTATCCAAAAAGGAAATTCCTTATGAGGCGCCAACGCAAGAGCAATTAAATAATAATTAGACCTTTCTAAGATATGGAATACTTACCAAATATCATTTTTGCCATAATTTTAATTTCAGGTATCGGCTATTTTGCAAGCAACGTAAAAAAGCTAATTCGTAATATTAAATTAGGACATAAAGTAGATGCTAATGATAATAAATCTGAGCGCTGGAAAAACGTTATTAATATCGCTTTAGGCCAAAGTAAATTGGTAAAAAGACCTGTTTCTGGGTTTCTTCATGCCATTGTTTATGTTGGTTTTATTATTATCAATATTGAAGTTTTAGAAATCATTATCGATGGGCTTTTTGGAACACATAGAATAGGTTTATCTGTTTTACCAGAATCTGTATATGGGTTTTTAATTGGATCGTTTGAAGTTTTAGCGATTTTAGTTTTAGTGTCTGTAATAGTGTTTTGGATACGAAGAAACGTTATTAAAATAAAACGATTCCTAAGTTCAGAAATGAAAGGTTGGCCAAAGAGTGATGGTAATATTATTCTTTATTTTGAAGTGGTTTTAATGTGTTTATTCTTAATAATGAACGCTACAGATACTACATTTCAGAATATTGAAGCAGGAAATGTAATTTCACAATTCATTGCACCATGGTTCAACGGTCTTTCAGAAGGTACACTTTCTGTTATAGAAAGATCTGCTTGGTGGTTACACGTTGTAGGTATTCTAATATTCTTAAACTATTTATACTTTTCAAAACATTTACATATTCTTTTAGCATTTCCTAATGTGTACTTTGGAAAAGTGGTACCAAAAGGAAAGTTTAATAATTTAGAAGCTGTTACTGCGGAGGTAAAATTAATGATGGATCCAGATGCCGATCCCTACGCCGCACCTCCTGAAACTTCTGAGGATGAAGTACCTGCCAAATTTGGTGCAAGTGATGTCATGGATTTGAGTCAGGTGCAGCTGCTTAATGCATATACATGTACAGAGTGTGGGCGTTGTACAAGTGAGTGTCCTGCAAACCTTACAGGAAAAAAATTATCTCCTCGTAAGATTATGATGGATACGCGAGATCGATTAGAAGAAGTTGGTAAAAATATAGATGCGAATAACGGCGAATTTAAAGACGATGGTAAACAACTTTTAGGAGATTATATTACAAACGAAGAGCTTTGGGCTTGTACAACTTGTAATGCTTGTGTAGAAGCTTGTCCAGTTAGCATAGATCCGTTATCAATTATTATAGAAATGCGTCGCTATTTAGTTATGGAGCAAAGTGCTGCACCAATGGAATTGAATACCATGATGACTAATATAGAAAATAACGGTGCACCTTGGCCTTACAACCAAATGGATCGTTTAAATTGGAAAGACGAAAATTAAAAATAGTTTAAAGGTTTAATGCAATTTATGATTGCTAACACTTTTTTTAAGTAAAACCCAAAAACGATTAAATTTAATAGAATGAGCGAGCAACTTAATGTGCCAACTATGGCAGAAATGATGGCAGAAGGCAAGCAACCAGAAATTTTATTTTGGGTTGGTTCTGCTGGAAGTTACGATGATAGAGCAAAGAAAATAACAAGAGCTTTCGTGAAAATTCTAAATAAAGCAAACGTAAATTTTGCTGTATTAGGAACTGAAGAAAGTAATACTGGTGATGTCGCTAAGCGTGCGGGCAATGAATTTTTATTTCAGATGCAAGCGGTTATGAATATTGAAGTTTTAAACGCTTACGACGTAAAACGTATTGTGACATGTGATCCTCATTCCTTTAATTGTATCAAAAACGAATATCCAGGTCTTGGTGGTAACTATGAGGTTATTCATCATACACAATATATAGAAGAACTTATTAAATCCGGTCGCTTAACATTAGATGGCAATACCTATAAGGGTAAGCGTATTACTTTTCACGACCCTTGTTATTTAGGAAGAGCTAATAGCGTTTATGACGCACCAAGAGATGTACTAAAAAAAACCAATGCAACTTTAATAGAAATGAAGCGACATAAAGGAACTGCTTTATGTTGTGGAGCAGGAGGGGCGCAAATGTTTAAAGATGCAGAACCAGGAAATAAGGAAATTAATATTCTTAGAACAGAAGATGCTTTAGAAACCCAACCAGAAATTATTGCCACTGGTTGTCCGTATTGTAATACCATGATGACAGATGGTGTAAAGTTTAAAGAAAAAGAAGCTGACATAAAGGTGATGGATATTGCTGAGTTAATTGCTAATGCATAAAACAATAAAGTTGTGGGAAACAATATTGAAAAACTACCGTTAAAAAAGAGGGTTATTTCAGGTATTGGCACTGGTTTGTTATATGCTTCATTAATGGCAGGTTTAGATTATTTTACAGACCAACCATTTTCTTTGCTAAAGTTTCTATTTAATGCTTTCTTTTTTGGACTTGTAATGAGTTATGCCTTTAGGTATAAAATCACAAAAAAGAAAGATTAATAATATGTTTAAACAATGAACTTCACAAATCTTCAAATTCAAACAGAGCAATTACCTAAAGTTGAGGATGTCGTTTTAAAACCCATTTCAAAATCATACCTAAAGATTATTCTGCTAAATAAATTAGCTCTTTATACAGGGTTAATAGGATTAGTATTTGGTTTAAAATACATTATTGAGAAAAAAGAAGAGGTTCAACTTAATTTATGGTACATGCTATCTGCTGTAGTGGTGTTCTGTATTTTTAATTTCATAGTTAGTTTATTAGCATTTAAAAAGCGAAAATACGCTATGCGAGAACACGATGTTGTATATGCTAAAGGATTGCTGGTGCATTCTATAACTACAGTTCCTATATCTAGAATCCAACACGTAGAAGAATCTCGAAGTTGGTTAGCAAGACATTTTGGTTTAGCTACACTTAAAATATTTACAGCAGGAGAAGCTGGTAGCGACTTAAGCATTAAAGGGTTACCGTATATTGAAGCCAAGCAGATAAAAGAAATAATTAGCGACAAGGTTAATGGAAACAACTGATTTTTCGCAACCTATAAGGCAGTCTTCTAAAGGTATTATTATCATTTTTGCATTTAATGCTTTTTCATTTTTTAAAAAGTTTTTTGTGCTTTTTATCGCATTTGGTGTTTCTATAATGCGTAGAAAATCTTTTGGTGGTATAACACCAACAATGATGCTATTAGCTTTGTTGGGAGTTCTAATTATTATATTAGTTATTGCCATTTTAAAATATCTTAATTTCAAGTTTCATCTTAGTAAAGATGATTTTCATTTGGCAACCGGAATTATAAATAAAGACAATACTATTATTCCAAAGTCTAAAATCCAGAATGTATACATAAAACAAAATTTTCTACAACAAATTATAAATGTGGTCTCTGTTAAAATTGAGACAGCAGGCGATAAAAAGTCTGAAATTGAAATTAGCGCCCTAGATAAGCCAACAGCGTTATTGTTAAAGAAAAAGTTATTCAATAAAGCCAATGTTGAAAATGAACATGCAGAGCAAATAGACACTATTGAAGCATCAGAAGTATTCTTTAAAGTTACACCTAAACGTTTGTTATTAGAAGGTATATCTCAAAATCACTTTAAGAGCTTTTTACTGATACTAACTTTTGCTTATGGGATATATAGTGAATTCAAAGACTTTTTAAAAGATTTAGAATTAGAAAAACACGTTGAAGGTTTAGTGAAATTAGACGAAGACACAATTTTAAATCTAATAATCACTAATGTGGTAATTATTCTTGTGGTTGTATTGTTTTCATTTTTATTCTCAATAGTTACAACGTTTATCATCAATTTTAATCTCGAAGTTGTTGAGCATCAAAAAACGATAGAAATTAACAAAGGACTTTTTAATAAAGTATCCCTGAGTTTAACACCAAGCCGTATTCAGAATTTGGTTATTAAAACCAATCGCGTAAAGCAATATTTTAACTTGCATAGCTTATCTGTAAAACAAGCGATGGTAAATGCTAAGCAACAAAAGAATTTTAAAATTGTTGCTTTAGAAAAAGAACAGCTTAATCATCTTATAAATAAACTATTAATAAATTATAATAACGAAGGAGAAGTTGCCAAACCAAGACCTTACTTTATACGAATTTCTGTACTAGAAATGTTAGCTTTTGGAATTGTAATTAATGCTTTGTCTCTATTTTTATTTGGTATAGAGATGTTGTGGATTAATGTTGTCTTTGTGCCTTTTGCAGTGTTATATGTTTATTTTGCGTACAAGAAAGCCTATTATAAAATTTCAGATAATTTTTTAACTATAGGAAGTGGTGTAATTGATACGACCACAAATATTCTTGAAATTCATAAAATACAAGAAGTTGAATTAAAACAAACACTGTTTCAGCAGCGAAGTGACATTGCTTCTCTGGTTATTTCAACAGCATCAAAATCGGTTACTATTCCTTATGTTTCAAAACTAGAGGCTTTATCTATTTATAATTTCTTGTTATATAAGGTCGAATCTCAGGATAGAGATTGGATGTAAAATCGTATTTTTGCATTCAGAAATAAGAGAAATTTATGCTAGTCGATTTTAATACCTTACCAGAAGAATCTAGAGTTTGGATTTACCAAGCTAATCGTTCGTTTTCAGAAGAAGAACTAGAGCAATTAAAAAGCCAATTAGATACATTTATTGAAGCTTGGACAGCACATGGAAAAGATCTAAAAGCGGGTTATAAATTAGTTTATAAACGATTTATCGTTATTGCTATGGACCAAAGTTTAAATAGTGCAACTGGTTGTTCAATTGATGCGTCTGTCAATTTTATTCAACAATTAGAGCAGCAATACAATGTAGATTTAATGGATAAAATGAATGTATCTTACAAACAAGGAGAATTCATTGCGTATAAACCATTAACGGACTTCAAAAAAATGGCACAGCAAAAAGCCGTGTCTAAGAATACTGTTGTTTTTAATAATCTAGTAACTAATATTGCTGAGTTTAATGAAAACTGGGAAGTTCCAGCAAGTGAAAGTTGGCATAATAGATTTATTAAATAACACTTTGTCTAAAAAACTTTTATATTTCAGATAGAATAGTCACTTTTACGTTCTACAAAAACGACAAACTTTAAATTGTGGCTACAGACATTTTTTTATTAAATATTTCAGGACAAGATAAACCAGGTTTAACATCATCTCTTACTAGTGTTTTAGCAGAATATGATGCTAAAATTTTAGATATTGGTCAAGCTAATATTCATGATACCTTATCCTTAGGAATCATGTTTGAAATAAAATCAGGTAAAAAATCGTCAGCAGTTCTTAAAGATTTATTGTTTAAGGCCTACGAACTAGGCATCAAAGCGAAATTCAAACCAATATCGCTTGAAGATTATGAGAACTGGGTAAATCAACAAGGTAAAGATCGTTATATCATAACTATTTTAGGCGAAAAATTGGCTGCAGAACAAATCTCTGAAGTCACTAAAATAATTTCTGAAAAGAATTTAAATATCGATTCGATAAAACGATTAACAGGGCGTTTATCTCTCGTTAAAAAAGAAGAATACCCAAGAGCATCCATTCAGCTATCCATTAGAGGAAAAATAGGCGATAAGACCGATTTTACTCAGAAATTTATGGAAATTTCAAGAGAATTAGATGCTGATATAGCTTTCCAAGAAGATAATATTTTTAGAAGAAACAGACGTTTGGTTTGTTTTGATATGGATTCAACTTTAATTCAAACCGAAGTTATTGATGAACTAGCAGAATTAGCAGGAGTAGGTGACGAGGTAAAAGCCATTACAGAATCTGCGATGCAAGGCGAAATAGATTTTAACGAAAGCTTTAAAAGACGAATGAAACTCTTAGAAGGTTTAAGTGAAACTGTTTTGCAAGAAGTTGCCGAACGTTTACCAATTACAAAAGGAGCTAAACGTCTAATAGACACATTACACTATTACGGTTTTAAAACCGCTATATTATCAGGTGGTTTTACTTATTTTGGACACTACCTTCAGAAAAAATTAGATATCGATTATGTGTTTGCTAACCAGTTAGAAATTAAAGATGGAGTTTTAACAGGAGGGTATTTAGGAGACATTGTTGATGGAAGCAAAAAAGCGGAATATTTACAACAATTAGCAGATGAAATGGGAATTGATATCAGTCAAACTATAGCTGTTGGTGATGGAGCAAATGATTTGCAAATGCTTAACCTTGCAGGTTTAGGAATTGCGTTTCATGCCAAACCAAAAGTAAAAGACAGTGCACAAAGTTCTATTTCTAGTATAGGATTAGATGGTGTGTTGTATTTGTTGGGTTATCATGATCGTCAAATTGATTTGCTTTCTTAATTTTTAAAAATTAAAATGTTTATCGCCTAGTTTATAAAACTATCTTAAAGTCTTTTTACTTACTGCTAAATATGCTATTTTGGCATAATATTCGTTATCACTTTGTGTACTTAACCTAAAACGATAAAAGATTGCTAATGCGTTATTTTGCCCTTATTCTTATATGTGCTTGTTTTCAAATAAACTTTGCACAAGACCTTTCTGCTAATCCACTTCAGTCTCAAGATGTTGTTCAGCAACAGAAATGGGTTGATAGTCTTTACGGTTCTATGTCTATAGAAGAAAAAATAGGACAATTATTTATGGTACAAGTGTTTTCAGACAAGGGAAAAGCACACGAAAATAGTATAGCAAAATTAATTACAGGTCATCATATAGGAGGTTTAATTTATTCTAATGGCGGACCAATACGCCAAGCCAAATTAAACAACGAATTACAAGCCGCTTCTAAAATCCCTCTATTAGTAGGAATGGATGCAGAATGGGGTTTAAGTATGCGTTTAGATTCTACTTATGCGTTCCCATGGAATATGACACTTGGAGCAATTACTGATAATAAATTAGTAGAGCAAACAGGAAGACAAATAGGTGAACATTGTAAACGATTGGGCGTGCATTTTAATTTTGCGCCTGCTGTAGACATTAACACCAATCCTAAAAATCCAATTATTGGAAATCGTTCTTTTGGGGAAGATAGAGACAATGTTACAGAAAAAGGCTTAGCATTTATGAAAGGTATGCAAAGTGCAGGAACTTTAGCCAATGCCAAACATTTTCCAGGTCACGGAGATACTGAAGATGATTCTCATTTAAAATTACCAACCATTAATTTTAGTGCTAAACGAATCGATTCTATAGAGTTGTATCCTTATAAGAAATTAATAAAACAAGGTTTGGCAAGTGTTATGGTAGCACACTTAAATGTACCAAGTTTAGAATCGCGAAGAGATTTTCCTTCATCATTATCTAAGCATATTGTCACAGATATTTTAAAAGAACAATTAGGCTTTAATGGCTTAATTTTTACAGATGCCTTAACCATGAAAGGTGCTGCAGATTATGTAGAGAAAGGTGTAGATGGAACTAGAACAAAAAGTTTAATCAAAGGAGGAGAAATTGATTTAATGGCATTTTTAGCAGGTAATGATGTGATGCTTATGTCTGAAGATCCAGCTAAGGGAATTGCTAAATTTGTTGAAGCTTATAATAATGGCACTATAACAGAGGAACGATTAGCACATTCTGTTAAGAAAATTTTAATGGCTAAATACAAAGTAGGACTCAATAATTATTCGCCTATTGGAATCTACGATTTAGAAAAAGACTTAAACAGACTTAAAGACGACGCCCTCTATGAAGAACTCATGGAAAATG
>Ga0193954_1000159_pt1 | contig 40574 bp, 75 predicted proteins | sample BB_5_MG_FD_140340 | JGI IMG/M metagenome (GOLD analysis project Ga0193954, IMG submission 140340) | Microbial mat bacterial communities from the Broadkill River, Lewes, Delaware, United States - BB_5_MG | ecosystem: Environmental > Aquatic > Freshwater > River > Microbial mats | place: USA...
ATGGAAAAAGCTTTAAGAATACTAGATGATGCAATAAAAGCACTGGAAAGTGAAGTAAGAATTTGGACTAAACAAGGAGATTTGGATATAGTAGAAAAGTGTAAAAATGAGATAAAGCAATGCACTGAAGCTATTGAAAAGTTGCGTGGTGGCGAATGCTCGAACGAGAGCAGCGGTTTGCATTTACAACGTGTTATGGCAAGTGCTTTACCTAAATTTATAGAACTACTAAACAAAGGTAGCTTCTTTATTTCGGCAATAGAACTTGATATGGACATGGACGGAGAGGACTTTAAGCAGTTTATGGTGAAATTTATAGATGATGTAGAATCGCATTTGCCATAACGGTTTTTCTATGGGTACGTGCTGCCCTTCAGTTTTGCACAGAATTAAAACGAGTTAATAACCTTAAAATAACGGAGCGATGGCATTACGACCTAATTACAGCAGTTTAGACATGATTAGAATAGCGAAGTTTGCAAAAGAAAACCCAAACTTAAAGCCAATACCACTAATAAAGGCGTATAATGAAAAATACCCAGAAGTTACAACAGAGCAAAAACTTAAGAATGTAAGGAATTGGCTTAATGATAACGCAGTAATGGCGGTGGCTGAACCTATGAACGAGAGCGCAGTATTACCTATAGATGTTGTTGGCAAGACGTTTTGTTCCTGCGAACAGCCTAAGCCTAATTACCCTGAAATGGTATGGTGCGACAACTGCGGATTAGAAATAAAACAAACGTAAATGCTTGCCAACGTTTCATGTAAGATTTGAAGCGTAACCAGAAAAGAAACCTTGAAAGTGCAAACGCCATATACGCTTTTAATTTTACATTTTGTTATGGCGAGTTAATTTTTAGATATGAAAAAATTTAAGATAAAGTGGATTAACACAGGTAGGATTGAGACGTTAGAAGGCTATGATTTATACCATGCTTTCGTAAGGGCAGGGTTACAAATTTGGTATAAAAAAACTGAAATATGGCAGGAACTTTAATTCGCCATAACGTTAATAATATATTGCGTTGAATGCGGAATTTGATTAATTGAACAGAATAGTTTTTAATTTTTAGGGAGGGGGATTTTTATGAAATTTAATTATGAGTGGACATTAAAAGATGCAAATTTTACCAAAGATAAAGGAACGGTTTTTAGCTGTTTTGCTTGCGGTGGTGGTTCGACAATGGGGTATAAATTAGCTGGTTTTGATGTATTAGGATGCAATGAGATTGACCCAAAGATGATGGAGGTATATATAGCTAACCACAACCCAAAGTATGCTTATTTAGAGCCTATACAAACCTTTAAACTTAGAAAAGATTTACCAAAAGAATTATATAACCTCGATATTTTGGACGGGTCGCCACCTTGTAGCAGTTTTTCAATGGCTGGAAACCGTGAAAAAGATTGGGGAAAAGAAAAAAAGTTTAGAGAAGGACAAGCTGAACAGGTTTTGGATAACTTATTTTTTGACTTTATAGACCTTGCAAAAGAATTACAGCCAAAAGTTGTAGTTGCTGAGAATGTGAAAGGGTTGCTTTTAGGTAATGCAAAAGAATATGTAAGGCGTATATATAGAGAATTTGATTTAGCTGGTTATTACTGCCAACATTGGTTATTAGATGCTTCAAAAATGGGTGTGCCACAACGTAGGGAAAGGGTGTTTTTTGTATGCCTTAGAAAAGATTTAGCAGAACCATTTTTAGAGCAAGTAAGTTTGTTTGATATATTACCAAAAATAGAACTCAATTTCAATGAACCGGGCATAAAATATAAAGAAATAAAAAGAGGTATTGGAAGAAAAGCAAGTGAGTTGTATTATGAACGGTGGGAACAAAGAGAAGAAAATGACAGAGATTTTGGAGATATTACAAGCAGAATAAACGGCACAGGGTCTTGCTTCTCAGATGTTTTCGCAAAAAATGATATGATATTGCCAACTATTACAAGTAAAGGTGGTGTTTATGATTTTTATTCTGGACATTTTTTGAGTAAAAAAAGTTTTTGCAATGGTGGAACTTACCCACAGGATTATAATTTCTTAAAAAATAAACCTGAGTATTTAATTGGCATGAGCGTACCCCCTATAATGACTGCACAAATAGCAACAGAGATTTATTCACAATGGATTTATGACCTTAATTGCTCGCAAGAGCAAAAGCGGGTGGGCAAAAATTAAAAACGTAGCATACTGCCAAAGCTGATTAAACGCACGAAAACAATGCAATATATTTGTTGTTGTGTAGCGTTTTAAAATAAAGCATTTGGTTTATAAAATGCTATACAACGGTTTGGCTATGCACCGTAAAAGCATAGCAGAATGTTTAATCAAATAACGGAATTTCATTGCTTTTATGGTGTATGAGCCGTTGTTATAAAGAGTTATTTAGTGATGGAAAAATTTGAAACAGTAGGTAAAAAGATAAAAGTAAAATGCAACTCTTCAAGAACAGGAGAAGTTGAAAGAAATGGTGTGGTTTTGGAATACGACCCTAACAGAAAATATAAGCAATACAAAATTGAGTACGAGTGGAACGGTGGCAGGAGATGGGACTGGGTTTTTAGGGGTCGTTTTTCAATGGCTAATTATTTATAACTTGTTTTTAAATGCCAATTTTGTATTACAAATCTTTGTAAGTGTATGAAAACTAAAGATATAGTAAAATGTATTAGAATTGATAGAGAAACAAACGAATACATGGCTTATTTGAAATTTCATAAAGTAAAATACAACGACTTGATACACAATGCAATTAAAGAGGTATTATTGAGTAAATGTAAAGAATTTAAGTATAAAGATAGTCAAGATAAGCTACCATTCTAATTTATATTCATTCTAAACTAAATTTAAACTTACTTTACAATATGAAAGAAATAGCGAAAAATAGAGAAGAAGCCATAAGAAAGATATACCTAATGATTTCTGTGGCTGGAAAAGTTAAAAATATTGATAATATACTTAGAAAAGTAGCGGATGAATATAATGTACTTCCAAAAGATTTAATTAAAATATCGGGTAATTTCAGTTTAGCTATAGGGTCTTTAGATCAAGGCAATATAGATCAAGATATCAAATTTTTAAGAGAGGGTATAAATTTATCTGTTAGAAGCAAAGAGGCTAGCGAAAAGAAATTAAAAAATATAATAAAAAAATCTACGGTCATGTATAAGAGGATTTATAAATGTCACCCGAAAACGGAAACAAAAAGTAGTTACGAATATACACGTGACGAAATAATTAAATTTAAAAACTGTTTTGACGGTGATAAATTTCAAGATTCAGAAACTGGAGAAATCAAAACAATAGAAGAGATATGCGCGACAAGATAATAAAAGTGCTAAAACCCGAGATTTTAAATATTGATCTCGACGACAAAGAAATGGGTAATTCTTGCGGAGAATACTTTTTAAAAGTAAATATCGAAGGCTTAGAATTTAGTTACACTTTACCGAATTGGAAGCGTAATTTAGTTATCGATGTAGTAGGTACTGTAGTAGTAAAGAAACATGTAAGCTATTGCAATGTACACCCTAATACTTTAGAATTCGGAGTATATACAACCGACGGAGAACAGCAGGACAACAATTTAACTATATCGGATATTTGCGAACTATTAACCGATTATTGTAATGACAATTTAGAATTATTCTAAACTACATAAGGCTTCGATAATGTGGCCTTATTTTAGTAAATTTGGTAAACTAAAAATTAATTGATATGAGTGAAATTAAACTAGAGCAAGTACCTGTAATTAGTCACAAACTAAAAGAAATAGGTAGCGAAGTTACAAAAAGAATTGAGTCTTTAAACATTGAGAAACAAGTAGCTACTGAGGATACTAGAAAGAGCCTTAAAGAAATGCGAACATCTTTAAATTCTGAATTAAAAGCTTTCGAAGATCAAAGAAAAGATATAGGTAAGGCTATAAACAATCCTTATAAAGCTTTTGAAGCTGAATATAAAACACAGGTATCAGAAAAGTATAAATCTGCTATTGATTTATTGAAAGATAAAATAGCAAGTGTAGAGAATGATTTAAAAGCTAAGAAAAAAGAAGTAGTAGAGATTTATTTTAATGAGCTTATTTCTTCTGAAAATATTGATTTCGTAAGCTTTGATAAGTTAGGATTAGATATCAATCTTTCTACTACTGAAAAGAAGTACAAAGAACAAGTAAATGAATTTATCGAACGTGTAACTGGTGATATTTCTTTAATTAAAACGCTAGAACATGAGGTTGAAATAATGGCCGAATACAAGGTATGTTTAAACACTACTAAAGCTATTAAAGATGTCCAAGACAGAAAAGAGCGTGAAAAAACTGAACTAAAAAGAAAGCAGATTCAGGAACTTAATAGAAGGAAGTTAGAGTTCGAGCGAGTCGGAATGAATTTAGACACAGAAACAAATGTTTTTGCATTCAATACAGAGATTTATATAAGTACGGAAGCAGTAAAAGAACTTTCAAAAGACGAGTTTAGGGATAAGATTGTTGAATTTGAAGAGATAATAAAAGATATTAAACCTGTTACTACACCTGAAAAAGAACCTGTAATTAGTAGTTTTAGTAATCCAGTAAAAGTTGAAGCTCCAAAAGTAGAAACTAAAGAAGATATTGTAAATGCTTCATTTCAAGTTAGTTCGACTTATTCGAAACTTAAAGCTTTAGGCCAATACATGAAAGATAACGGAATAACTTATAAAAATATTTAGATATGTCAAACAAACCACAAACAAAAGTATCTATAGGAAATTATTTAAACTTTCCTAATACTCAAAAGTTCTTAACTGAGAATTTACAGGACAATAAAAGCGAATTCGTAAGTAACCTAATTGCGTTAAGCGAAAATGATAAGAATATAGCCGAATGCGACCCTAAAAAACTTATGATGTGTGCTATGAATGCCACAGCTTTAAACCTACCTCTTAATAAAAATCTAGGGTATGCTTATGTAATAGCTTATAAAGGTGTTCCTCAATTTCAAATAGGATATAAAGGCCTTATTCAATTAGCTATTAGAACAGGAGCTTATGAGTATCTAAACGCTGTTGAAATAAGAGAAGGAGAAATAAAGCGAAATAAATTTACGGGTGAAGTAACTATATTGGGTGAATTCCCAGATAATAAAATAATAGGCTATTTGGCTTGTTTAAAATTGAATTCAGGTTTTAGAGCTTCGGTATATATGACAGAATCACAAATAGAAGCTCATGCACTTAGATTTTCTAAATCTTATCAGTACGATAAAAAAAGCAATGGTAGTAGTAGTAAGTGGTCGGATTCGGAAGCCCGTCCGAAAATGGCTAATAAAACAGTCTTAAAAGCGTTGCTTGGTACTTATGGAGTTATGAGTACTGAATTAGGCAAAGCATTAGCTAATGACAGCGATAATGAGGATAATAATAGTAATTTTACAGATGCTGAGATTATCCCTCAAGAAGAACCTAATAAAACAGTCAAAATATAATGTATAAAGTAATAGCTACTGGAAGCAAAGCAAACGCTGTATTGTATCATAATTCTATATTAGTTGATTGTGGTGTACCTTTCAAAGCTCTAAAAGATCACCTGTTAAATATACAGGTGATTATTTTAACTCACGAGCATAAAGATCATGTTAATATAACCACGCTTAAAAAACTAAGTAAAGAAAGACCTACTTTAAGGTTTGGCTGTTGCGAATGGATGGTGGAACACATAAAAGGACATGTAAAGAATATAGATGTTTACAAAATCGGAGATGTTTATAACTATGGTTCTTTTTCTATCTCACCAATTAAATTATATCATGATGTGCCAAATTGCGGCTACAGGATTTTTAAAAATGATAGCAAGATATTACATGCTACTGATACATCGCATTTAGAAGGGATAACAGCGAAAGATTATGATTTATACGCAATAGAACATAATTACGATGAAGAAAAGATAGCCGAAAATATAAGAGAAAAAGAGGGTAAAGGATTATTCTGTTATGAAAAAAGAGCCATGAACTCCCACTTATCGGAGCAACAGGCAAGGGAATTTATTTATAAAAACAAGAAAGAATCGAGTGAGGTTTTAAGACTTCATCAAAGTGATAATAATAGTTAAGCTAAAATTATGAAATTTAAATTGACATTCAAACAAGAAGTAGGCAAAAAACGTAAATCTGTAGATATATTATTTTCAGCAGATACATACGCTCATGTAGAAGAACAATTTTTTAAGTACTGTGAAGAAAACGAGATTCCAATGTCCATTGGTGAATATGTAATAAGGCCTACCACTATTACCGATATTATAGTGAATAAAGAAGCTGGCATTTGGTATTTAATTACATGTATCGAGGAAGATATCGATGGAAAAGAATTTAAGCGTTATGTATTAATTGAAAGCGATAATGATATAAACGCCCGTAAAGAGATTGAAGAAATAGTAGAAGTGAAAAGTATAAGTTCAACTAAATTTATAGATGTAATATGTCAGTAAATAAGTGTATTTTTATAGGCCATTTGGGAGCCGATGCAGAAGTAAAATTCTTAGACGGTGGAATTGCAGTAGCTAACTTTTCAATTGCATGTACTGAGAAATGGACGGACAAACAAAACCAAAAGCAAGAAAAAACAGAATGGATTAATTGCGTAGCTTGGAAAGGTCTTGCAGAAGTAGCTGAAAAGTACTTTAAGAAAGGTATGCATCTTTATGTTGAAGGAAAGTATACAACAGAAGAATATACTAAAGACAATGAAAAGCGTTACGCAACTAAAATAAAGTGTACGAATATTCAAATGCTAGGCAAGAAAGAATAACCAGCGTTTTAAAATAACCAATCACGCAAGTAATATTTGGCAATATGTACTTTGTAGCGTGAAGATTAGCGGAGCTTACTAGGTAGGTTTCCGCTTTTTTTGTGGTTGGATTGAAAATAATTAATTAAAATCATAATATTTACAATTATTAATATTAATTATAATGAAGAATAAAACATAAAATAATACATAGATTATAAATAAATGTATTATATTTGTAATGAATCAATAGAATAATACATATATGAAGACAAACCAAGTAATGATAAGAGATGAAATCGTAAAGCAAAGGACTAAAGACGGGTATTTTAGCGCTAATTCTATTATAGATTCATGGAATAATACAGAGGGCAACGATAAACGAAGTTTAGACTTTTATAAAAGGCAAAAAAGCGTAAAAGAATTTATCACTTTCCTTAAAGAAAATGAAGACATAGACAAGCCTATGATATCATCTAAAGGACGTAATTCCGAAACATGGATGCACCCATTGTTATTTATTGATTTTGCAATGTACATATCTTTAGAATTTAAAGTACAGGCTCTAAAATGGGTTTTAGATGGACTTATTAAGTCTAGAAATGATTCAGGCGACTACTACAAAGAAATGGGCGTAGCGATTTTAGAAGAATATACCGAAGTAAAAAAGAAGAAACCTAGCCCGTTTATATACATCAATGAGGCTAATATGTTAAAAGATGTAGCAGGAATTGAAAATAGTAGGAACGAATTAACAGAGAAAGAACTAAACTTACTTACATCTCTTCAAAAAGTTAATACAACCTTAATAAGGAAACACGTAGGTAAAGAATCAAGAAAGAAACAGTTATTATTGATTGCTGAATCATTAAAATTATAAACAAATAAAAGAGAGGCTATGAGAAAAATAAAATTTAGAGGCTACCACACTGGGATTAATAAATGGCTTCACGGATACAATAAAGTAGAAGGTTGTGATATTTTGGGTGAATGTATATTGCTAGGATATTGGATGAGCGAAGTTAGTTTGGACAATCTTAATGATGTAATAGTTCAACAGTTTTCAGGATTAAAAGACAATAATGGTGTTGATATCTATGAAGGCGATATACTTATGTCTAAAAATTACGGTAAAGAATATTATACTGTAGTGGAATATCACGCACCTTCGTTTTATGCAATGGGAATAACTCATAAAACAAATAATATTTTGGCATCATCTAATAAGACTATAATAGGTAATATATTTGATAACCCTGAATTAACAAACTAGCCGATAGTTTGAACTTTAAGAAAACTTTAAAATAATAGATATGAAAGAACTAAAACAACTATACAAAGAACTAACCGAAGCTGAGAAGAAGGTTATAAGAAAGTATTTAGATAAAGAAGTTTATAACGAGTTAAGTAGATAGATATGGAAGAAATAATAAAAAGTGAATTAGCTTTCACAAACGGACTAGTAATAATAGTTCTATTTTTTATAGTTTTAATTGCTTTACATTTAGATAAACTAAGGCGTGATAAAATAGCTATTAAAAACTCATTAGAAAGGATTGAAAATGAGTACAGAAATATTTATGATGTATTAGCCAATGCAGATTATAGTAGAGAAGCTGTTTTATTTGGTAGGCAATTACTAAATCATAATATTGAAGTACACGCAAGTAAAGATGGTAGGTGCTGGAAATACAAAGAAAAGCTTTACAACACTAAAGATTTATTCGATTTATTTTATAATCCACATCATTAATGGCAATATACAACCTAAAAGAAAGTAAGAAGGTCGAACAAATAACGACCTATCTTACTAAACTTATTTCTGATGGTGCTATGGTTAAACTTGAGAAGATAAAACCAAAGCGAACCAACAACCAAAACGCCTATTTACATGTATTGTTTACTTTATGGGGATTAGAGCACGGATACACAACCGATGAAGCTAAAACAACTATTAAAAGACACTTCCACGATATATTCGTATACGAAAAGAACGGTAGTAAATATCTAGCTAGAACTAGAGATATGGACACAAAACAAATGAGTGATTTTACAGAGCGTTTCAGGAGGTGGTCAGAATCCGAAGGGTGTTATTTGCCTAGCCCAGAAGAATACAGGGGTAAATATGATTACTATCAAAACATAATTGAGATAAACAAACATTTTACGTAATGGCTAAAAAGAAAATCACATTAACCAAATTAAAAAAGAAGTATTGGGATTTATTCAGTTTAATGATTAAATTAACTTACTCAGAAGATGGAGAAAATACTAGATGCTTTACATGTGACGCTCCTTTAAAAATTGGAACCAGTAATTGCCAAGGAGGTCATTATTACACTAAAAAAGGCTATCCTGCTTTATATTTCGACCGAAACAATGTAAGAGTTCAGTGCTATCATTGCAATATAAATTTAAGTGGAAATACTGTAATATTCGGTGAAAGACTCTTAACTGAAGTAGGTGAAGAGGTTATGCAAGACTTAGCACTTAGGCGTCATAATATGGTTAAACGTACTCAATCTGATTATAACGAAATGATTGCTAATATAAAAGAAGAGATAGAAACCCTTAAATAATTACTTAGAATCATTCTAAACAACATCGGAATGGTTCTTTTTTTAAATAAATAGTTCATTATTCGAAACTAATTGTTATCTTTACAGTATAATAATTCAAACAAACTAAAATAAACGATATGAAAACTTCAAACGAAACAATCACTGCAACAGCTAATCAAAGCAAGAGAACATTTACAATTCGTAAATATGTAGATGGTAAATTATCTGCAAAATACAGAACTATTCAAATGAGCCAATCAGAATTCGATAACGAAGAAATGAATACGGAGAACGACTGGAAACAGTTCTTAAAATCCGACGATTATTATAAAGTATAAGACACCACTTTTCCAATTCGCCCCACCTCGTTTATTCGTTGTGGGGAACTGGTGGTATAACTAAAAAAAATAAAATGAACACAGTTAAAAAAATACTAGCAGACTTAAACAAGCGTATCGACGAAAGCGGTTATAGCCGTTATGAAATATCTAAACTATCTGGATTAAGCAAAGGAATCCTTTCAAGCATTCAGAATAATCCTAATTACGATCCTAGAATTTCAACACTATTAAAAATCGAAGCCGTTATTAATATTGTTTCTAAACAAGTAAAAAAGTAAATTGCATAAAACTAAGGATATGAATGATACTTACGAATATATAATTAATTGCATTCACAGCGGAGATTTTAAAGAAGCAAAAGAATGGTTTAAAATTGTAGATAGTAAAAAATTTTGGCAATATATAGATTCTGAATACCCAGAATGCGAGTATATTTATGAAGCTAAAGATTTAATAAACTAAAAACCAAGGATATGAAAAACTTAAATTCAGTACTAGACGTATTAGTTCACGCCAGAGCGGAGTATGAAGCAAACGGAACAAAACCAACAGAGATTGATGAAGCTTTTAATTGTGTACAAAACTCAATAAAAGAACTGGAGGAAATAAAAGATTATATAAATAAAATGGGTGTTGTATCTATGGCAATGAGTCGAATACGGTATAAGATAAATAATATAATTGTAAATAGATAAACAATCTTAGAAACCCCCGCACTGAAACAAATGCGGGGTTTCTGGGTGAAACTAAAAAAATAATTGATATGCATAGTTCATGTAGATACGGAGTATCAAATTCAGTAAAAAAGAAGAATTAGCGAGAGAATATGATGTAGATCATGAGATAACTGCAGCAATCGCAGAAGTAGATAATATTATTGAATCTTGTGATTTGGGACACGGATTACCATTCGAGAAACAAACAAATGAAAGCTTAATTATAAAAGCAGTTATTAACCATCTAATCGAAAAGCTATGAAAAACCAAGCAATTTTAGACCACGTAATAAGAATGAACATAGGTGTTACTTTATTGGAAGACATACATCTGTTATATGTGAAATCATTAGTTAAGAAATTTAGACCTAAAAAATAATTGATATGAAATATAAATTAACATGTACTACTTACAATCAAACAGATAATGGTTTAGTTTTAAGAAATAATTTTACTGAATCAGTTGAGAATGATAAAGGCATTCTAGAAATAATTGAAAGATGGCAACTGCCTGATTGTTTTAGATACCCTTCGATAAATAGTGTTTCTGAAATATTAGAAGGAGTAATGGTCGGAGATATTATTGTTCATGTACGTATAGTAAGATTTGGACAATGAAATACAAGCTAAAACAAATCGGAGATAAATTCGTAGTCTACAAGTTAGATGAAAACACCAAGAAATACGAGATAATGCGCTTTTCTGACCGTGTAAATGCTTTCACTGATACATCACAAGCTGCAAGGTATATAAAAAGGAATTTTGAGTATACAAAGAAGAAAACAGTAATGTACTTAAACTTTGAGTAATGAAAACAGAATTCAACGAGCTTTACTATAAGTTCATAATTTTAATGGTAGTATTAATAGCTATCTCTTTAATATTTAACGACCCAATAAAATCAGTACAGCAAGAAAACATTGTATACCAAGATTCAACGGTTACAATAGTACACTTAGAAGACTACACTGATAAAGAAGCAGAAATACAGTATAAAAACGATTGGAAAAAATACAAGCTATGGGAATACTACAAGCAATAGCCATTTTATTCGGAATAGTTATGTTTTTGTTTACTTTGATTATATTACTTATACCGTTTAAAAAAATCTTTCCTCCATCATTGGAAAAGTCAGGAATCAAAATAATAAAATCATGAATCAAGAAACGACAAATAACGGTGTATTAAATTATATACACGCAGAAACAATTAGAACAGGCCACGGTATAAGCTATATGAGACTTGTGCAGTATTTTGATAAGACAATTGAGAGAGAAGAATTAAACGAATCCTTAAAACAGTTAATTAATCAATCAAAAATTAAACGATATGAAAACCCAACAGGAAATATATACACGACTGACATTTAGAACAGTGGCTTGTTTTATCGCCAAGAAAAAAGAGTTTATTAGAAGAAAGACTAAAATGGTTTACAACGGCCTCTCGAAAGAGGCTCCTGATGACTTGCGTATTAACACAGATCAGAAGTGGTTAATAGTTATTAATGATGTTCATTTTAAAGGTTAACGTAGATGCGGTATGGTTAGTAAAGCCACCCACTACTGCAACCTACAACGAACAAATGTAAATTGGCTTTATTAACTATGACCGCTTGTTAGCGGTTGTTATTACTTTAAAATTATGAACGGATTTAACGAACATAGACACAAAACCAACCCTAAAGAAAAAGAGATACACGACAAATTTATAGCTGAATTTGTAGAGCCAAGATATAGTGCAAATACTATTGATAGGTTGGTTTTTGGACACCCAAATAACAGCACAACGCCTAACGACTTTTTAAGCGATAGGGAAAAGCAAATAGTACTAAGTGCAATACAATGGCTAGGCTCACCAGTAGGACAAGGATTCTTAAAAAGTTGTGGGTTTAGCGATAATAACCGCTAACGTTGAGTATAAGAAACGTAGCGTTTTGAAATACTGAACTACAAATACTTACAGAAGTAAAATTGAAATAGAAAATTTAATATTAACCACTGACGGAGCTATGTTTTTTTATATATTGTTACCGCCAGTTAATTTACAAACAAGATGAAAAAATATTTTGCTAAACTAGATGGTGATATAGTAGGAATAGACGCCTACATAAGATTTGAGGAAACAGACATGGAAACAGCACAAGAAACGGCTGATAACTATGCAGAAGAGCATTATGGTGGATATGACGACCCATACGATGAAGATGATTGCCCGAAGTTTTTTGCTGATGTAGAAGAATACGACAAGCAAAAACATGACAAATACTTTAGCCGCTTAAGCACACAGGGTGAATTTGAGGTTCTAGCCTAATTGGCGGTAACTAGCGTATAAAAGACATTAGTATTTGTATATATTTGCAGATACCTTCAATAACCTAAACAACAACTAATTGCAAGGGTTTAAAAAAGTTGTATATAAACACCTATGTTAAAAAATGTTAAATTTATAGATATGAAAAAGAAATACAGAAACAAAAAAGGCTTAATTCACAATATAAGCCAGATTAAAAAATCACGATCTCAGTTATGGCAGGAAGTAAACGAGAACGGTAATCCAGTTGGTAAATGGTTAATGAAGGAGGAGGTTATAAATGCCTAATTCATTCGCAAATTTATTTAAGAAAGCTCATAAAATAGCTGAGCAAAGAGGTAAATTCAAAAACCGTTCTTTCGTTAAAATCAAGAAAGATATTGAAGAAGAAGACGCAGAATTATACGACGAGCTTTGGGGTTGTCATATAAAAAAGCAATTCACTTTAAAAGCTGAACGCGAGGCATGGGATGGGATTATAATCCGTTTAAATGAGCTTAAAAATAACGAAGTAAATCTAATACAGAGTTTAACCGATTACGTGAAGTACCAAGAGCAAAGAGAAGACTAATTTATATTGGTTCTTGATAATGGAATGAGTAAATTTGATAAACTAAAAATTTAATGATATGAAAACACCAAAAGATTTTCAAGATTTTCCATATAGCAGTGTGGAACAAAAAACAGAATCTGAAATAGTAGCTTCTAATATAATGACTATATTAAGAAAAAGTGGAAATAAGTTTCGTAAGTTATCTTACAGAGAGTATAAAAAAGTTAGATTAGAAGATGGTAACTATTCGGACATTGAAGAAATGTATTTTAAAAGAGTAGTTGGATACTGTACTAGCGCAAAAAAAGCGATGTCTTTTAGTCCTGCATGGAACAAATAACCAAAACAACAGATATGTAAACAGCCTAAACAAGATTACCAAAAAAGAACTAGTGAAGTTTAATTTTATACTAACCGCTATTATTATTCAATTTGCTTCACTGGTTGCTTTTATTGGGCTAAAAATTAAACTAAATGGATCTTACGACTAAAATAATACAATTAAGATATAACGCAGGATTAACTCAAAAACAAGCTGCTGAAATGGCTGGGATAAGAACCGAAACTTTAGCTTGTTGGGAGGTTGAAAGATATTCGCCAAGCGTTAAAAAATTAAATCAATATTTAGAAATATATAAAAAAGAACTAACTATAAAATGAAACAAATAACTATTACTAAGAAAATACATCCTAATACTTTCGAACTAGAAATGTTAAGAAAAGCAAATATGTGTGATATTATTAACCTTTCAGAATGTGAATTCGCTTGTTCAGAAGCTCAAGAGATAATAATAGGCCACCCTAGAACAAAATCTATATTAAGTAAAGATATTAAAGAGCAAATAGCCTTTAAGTTTAAAGGTTAATAGTGTGTATGTGTTAGGACTCGGGTAGGGGTATCCGAGTCCTTTTAAAATTAATTAGGACGTCATCAAAAATAATAACTAATAAAAATACGTCATGCAAAAATTAGAGTTAATTATCAAAGGTAACGGAACAATCCATACACAGTTAGAACGTACAGAAAAAGCATCTATATACGAAACAGGCAGAGGTGACTTTGAAGTGATGAAGATCAAAGTATCTAAAGCCGCTGAAGTTTTCGGTAAAGAATACCCAGAACGAGAAGTTTATCCTAGTAATGAAGATTTTGGTCATACAGCTTGGTATTACATGGATAAAGAAAGAGCTTATGCAATGTATAATCGTATAAAATAGATTGATTTCAACACTTTAAAATAGGAAATTAGTTTAATTATACTTATTTTTACATCGATAATCGGTTAAGCCTTTGTGCTCAAATGAACCGATTTTAGATACTGTCAGAAATGGCAGTTTTATTTTGAATTAAAAGTTATAAAAAATTAACATATGAAACTAAAAGAACAAATTGTAGCAAAAGGAATAAAATTTAAATGGCTATCTGATAAATTAGGCGTAAAACAGCCTGAACTATCAATGTGGCTTAATGATGTTAGACCAATGCCAGAACACATAGAAAGGGAAATTAAATTATTAATCAAGTAATTTTTTTCTCTAAAAAGTTATAAAAAATTAACACATGGAATACACTTTAAGAACTTATCAACAGGAGTCATCTGACGCAGCAATAGAATACTTAACTGGTAAATCTAAAAAGAATGCAATGATTGTGCTTCCTACTGGCTCAGGAAAAAGCTTAGTTATTGCAGCAATTGCAAAAGGACTCGATGCACCTGTATTGATATTTCAACCATCGAAAGAAATACTCGAGCAGAATTTTAATAAACTAGCTTCGTACGGGATTTTAGATTGTTCTATTTACTCAGCTTCTTTTAATTCAAAAAAAATAAGTCGTATAACATTTGCAACGATAGGAAGCATTAAAAATAATGCTGAATTATTCGAGCATTTTAAGTATATTATTATTGACGAATGTCATTTTGTGAACGCTAAGAAAGGAATGTATAAAGCATTTCTAGACCAAGTTCCTTGTAAAGTATTGGGTTTAACGGCTACACCTTACAGACTATCTACTGATGGGTTTGGTGGTTCTATTCTTAAATTCTTAACACGTACTCGTCCAAGGGTATTTGCTGATTTAATTTATCATTCTCAAATATCAGAGCTACTTGAAGCTGGTCACCTTGCTAAACTCGAGTATTACAATATAGATGCAGTGGATGTATCAGAATTAAAAATTAATTCAACTGGTGCCGATTTTACCGACGAATCAGTAAAATCTTATTATGAAAAGATCCAATTCGATAAAAAACTAACCGAAGTAGTCGAACGATTAATCAATGCCGGTCGGAATGAAATATTAGTATTTACTAGATTTATAGATGAAGCGGAGCAATTAGTTAGTCGATTAAACGTAAGAGCTGAAATTGTAACAGGAAAAACAAAAAAGAAAGATCGCGAAAGGATATTGAATGAATTTAAGACAGGTCAAATAAAAGTTATCGCAAATGTTGGGGTACTTACAACTGGGTTTGATTATCCTGAGTTATCAACTATTGTTTTAGCCCGTCCTACTCGCTCTTTAGCTTTATATTATCAAATGGTAGGTAGGGCAATAAGACCGCATAAAAATAAAGAATCTGGGTGGATTATAGACATGTGTCAAACATACGAGAGATTCGGTAAAGTAGAGGATTTAAAATTAGAGTCTTCTAAGCCTAATTTATGGCATATTGAAAGTAACGGAAAACAATTAACTAACGTTTATTACGAATAATTATGGCAATATTCAGAAAAGTACATACGTCAATATGGGGGGATGGGTGGTTTAGCGATTTAGAAAAAGATAAAAAACTATTTTATTTATATTTACTAACTAATGAAAAAACTAAACAATGCGGTGTTTATGAATTAACCAAAAAACAAATATCATTTGACACAGGATACAATATTGATAGAGTATCCATACTGCTTAAATACTTCATTGATATAGATAAAATTATGTACAATGAAGAAACTAAGGAAATAGCTTTAAGGAATTGGTTGAAATACAACCAAAGTAGCTCTCCAAAGGTTGTAGCCTGTATAAATAAAGAGTTTTCAGAGGTTAAGGATAGAGTATTGATAGAGTATGTAAAGGGTATATATACTCGATCGCAAGAAGAACAAGAAGAAGAACAAGAACAAGAAGAAGAGAAAATTTTCTCAGATGAAATTAGAAATTTCACAAACTCTCTTTCTAAATATTTTGATAAAAAGATAATAGAAGATTTAACAGATAAGCAAAAAGAAAACTGGAAAGAAACAGTTGACAAGTTAATACGATTAGATAAATACTCAGAGGATGAAATAACCAAGGCTGTTAAATTCGGAAGAGAGGATGATTTTTGGAAAGATAATTTCCTTACATTACCTAAACTAAGAAAGAAAAAAGATGATGTGTCGTATATGCATAGATTCTTACAACAATCAAACAAGAAACAAAATGGAAATAACAAACAATCGATTGGATACTCAAACGATATCTGGGACAGACAAGATTCTTAGACACAAATACGAGCCTTACAACATGAAATACGCTATTAAACAAATTTACATAATAGCAAAAAAGTATTGCGGAAATTTCAAACTATCAACTTACGAGGAAAATGTATACAAGCAATTCATTATGTGGTTGCATGGTGATGAAAATTTTGATGGTGATTTGAAAAAAGGTATTGCAGTAGTTGGCCCAACAGGTACTGGGAAGAGTTTGATGTTTAAAATAATGGAAGATTACCGAATGATAGATGATATCCATTATATTTTTGCGGAAACAAATAGGCAATTATCTTGGGGGCTTGCTGTAGTTCCAGATAATTTAAATCTAGCTTATGCTTCACAAGGCGAAGAAGGATTAAGACTTTATAAGTATCAAAACATCTTATACTTGGATGATTTAGGTACTGAAGTAGGTTCTGCCAAGCATTTCGGAAATGAGTTAGATGTAGTCAATCATGTTCTTTTTCACCGCCACAGATTAGGCAAATTAACCCTCATGTCTTCTAATATTCCAAAAGCAATGATGAAAGACAAATACGGGGATAGAGTAGGCTCTAGGATGAATGAAATGTTTAACTTTTTAACTTTGAAAACAGATGATAAAAGATTATGACAGACTTAAAAATAATTGACCAAGAAATAAGACGCTTAAGAACGAGGATAAAAGCCGATAGACAAAAAGTAAACAAATTAAATGAAATAGCTTTCGAGCAAAGGACTAATCAAATAGTTTACCCAGATAAAAAAAGCAAAGAAAGAGTTGATAAGATTATAGAGATTGTATGTGAATATTTTGGCACTCACATTAACGAATTAAAAAGCAAACACCAACGTGGACACAAAGGCATGGTAAGAAAATTCTTAGCATACTTTCTGTATAACAAAACATTTTTAACCACAAAACATGTATCTTTAATTCTAGGCGTAAAGAGCTCCAATATAACTAATTCAAATAGATCCTTAGAAAGTATACTTCAAGTAGACAAGAAATATAAAATATATTTAAACGACTTAAGGATTAAACTAGATAACTTATAAAAACAAGATTATGGAAGCAGAAGAACTAAGAATTGGGAATTATATTATAGTAAACGATAAAATACAACTAGTATGCGAATTACCATTACCAAGCAATTGCACATCAGTAAACACTAAACCCATTCCTCTAACCGAGGAGATACTTTTGAAGTGTGGGATCGTGAATGGTGAAATAAAAATTAAAGGTAGAATTGTTGAAATATATCAGCATTTCGGAGATGATAAGATATGGTTTTTCAATATCGAAGATCACTTAACTGTTGAAATAAATTACCTCCACCAACTCCAAAACCTTTATTTCGCACTTGCTCAAGAAGAACTACCTATCAACCTCTAATCAATATTGTTTCTAAATAACTAAACCCGTAAATTGCAGAAACTAAATTCAAAGAGATGAAACGACTTAAAAAAAGCATAAACAAAAACTTGCATCGAAAAGACATCGAAAGAAAGCAAACATCATGTGTAATGCATGCTAAAATTTCAATTAACGGCATACTTCAAGTAGTAAGTATCAAGACAGGTATTTCAGTTGAAAAAATCATGCTTAAAACACGTAAGCGTGAAATATTAGAAGCTAGGCAAATATCTCATTTCTTCGCTAGTGTATACAAGTTAGGTGTATTAGCGTATATTGGCGAGAAAATAGGTGGTAAAGATCACGCAACTGTGAAACATTCAGTTAAAACTATCACTAACTTATACCATACAAATAGAGAAAAATTTAATATAATAAACTCTATAGATAACAAATTATGCAAAATTTATAATATTGATTCAGAGTTGTAACGGTTTGGCTATGTGTAGTGCCTTTTACCAAACTGCACCAAACTAAATTAAATGATATAAAGATGAAAGATTTAGAAATATTTGACAAAAACGGAAAGGCATTACATATAGCTGATGTTATGCCTCGTTTACAATTAAAAACAGAGTATTATTTAGAATATGTTGAAAGATGGACTACGAGACGACACCAAAGCGGTTATACCGTAGAATACGAACTAAGAGATAGGTTTGGTAATTATGAGTACATGGGTAAATACAGAGGGAAATATCACTTTTATGATAATGTAAAAGGTTTTGATATACATATTGACAAAGACGATTTTTTAAAGTATTGGAAACCAAATGGGGCATAACTCAAAAATAAATGTGAGTTGCGAAGCAATTCCATTTATTAACAGTTATCGAGCGTTTTAATGCTCGAAATACTGATCTCGTGAAACTACATTACGGACGTTTTAATGTTCGTAATTTATATTGTTTCTTGATAGTAAATATTTTAAATTGCCTGTAAAAATAAAACGGAATGAACCCAGAAAAGCAACATAAAAGAATCGGAATTATCGGACACGGTGGGGATGGATTGAGCAAAAGTACCATGGCTGCAATAACCATAGCAGAAGCTAAAGGTTATGAGGTTGTAATGATTGACCCCGACAAAGTAAAAGACCATGGATTAACTATGGATACAATGGTAAAAGACGACCTAAAAAGATTAGGGGACGAAGCAAAGACCATGGCTAAAAATTACCCTGTACTACTGCCTGAAACCAGACAGGAGCGTAGGGCAAAAGCTCGAAAAAAGAAACGAAGGTGAGTTATTCGTCGAATCAGACATACATGACCATTTTATTATAATTAATAAAGATCAGTATTGCATAATTGATTAATAATTAGTAAATTGCATATGATATGAAAAATTTCACATTAAAGGAAAACGAGAAATTGACAGCCGAAATAATCGACGGTTGCGCAGTATTTACCATCGAAGAGAAGAAAAAAGAGTTTAAAGGTAAGCTAATGGAGGAGGAGCCTGTTTTTGAGGATGGAAGTTATTACGAAGTTGTTTTGGATTCTAATCCTGATATAGCTTATTGGAATGGTTATTTTTTTGAAATGATTGGAAAGAATAGCGAGTTGCAGCCCGAAGAATTTGAGTCAATTAGTGCTAATAGAATAAAACTAGGAAAATGAACCACCTAAAAGAACTAACAGAAAAAATATACAACCTACTACCTGAATTAAAGGTAAGTGATAAACATTATAAATCTATAGGGTTGGCTGAAGTGTTGAGGTGTTTATTGAAATGTCCTATTCTTCATGTATTAGCAATTGACGAAGAAGGCGAATTCATCCATTTAGAGAATGGTTATTTTAGTACTTCAGACATTTATTACGACCTAAAAACACCCCTACTAAAAGACCAAAGCGAAGAAGTAATTAACTTTTTAAATGAGAGGATATGAAAGAATTTGAACAAAAAGTAAGAGAACTAAGAAAACAGTACCCAAACAATCAAGATTTTGGTAGAGAAGTAAGCTGGTTGATAATTGAGACTGATATAAAGAAGAAAGAAAGCGATAAACAACGAAATAAATAATTGATATGGAATACATAGTTAGATTACCAATAAATATGAGTATAAACGTAAGCGTAGAATCAAATTCAGAAAAAGAAGCTATAGAAAAAGCTATTAAAGAATGTGACTTATCGCTAGAAGGTAAAAGCGAAAAAGGATATGAGATTGAAGAGTGGGATGTATATGATAAGTTGATAGAAGGTAATGTTTTTTATGGTAGTATCTATGAAGCTTATGCTGAAGAAGATTAAAACTTTAATAACAAAAGAAATGAAAAAACTAATTATTACCCTATTATTTATCCCTACCATGCTAACAGCTCAATTATACACAGCTGTTAGTATAGATCCTAATGTAGCTACAGGGAATAAATACAGCATGAATAACAAGCCTACATTTAACATTAAAGGCGCAATAGGTTATACATTTAACAGATTAACTATTTATCATTCTTTCGAGTACTTACCTGAATTCGAATTCGAGAGACAAGCATTAAATTTGGAATATGAAGTATTTAAAAACGTATTTGGCACCAAGTTTTCAAGTACTTTTATTGTTGGATCAGGAAGAATTTACAGAGGAAAAGCCGAATTAAAAGAATATACTTCTTTAAATTGTGGAGGAAAGATAAAATACACAATAGGTCAATTCGAGCCTTTTATTGAGTGTATGATTGATCAGAGAAAAGATTTGCCAGGAGATGATAAGGGACATTTGAAGAATAAAGATACATTTCCACATGTGAGATCGGTTAACATTGGAGTTATTTATAGATTTGATTAAGTAACTAAAATTAACTAACTTGCAACCATGAATTAAAAGCTATGAGATACTATAGATTAATAGAGTTAGATGATTACTTAGAATGTGGTTGCGAACATTGCTCTATAATTATCTTCAGAAATAGCTTTATTTTTAAAATGAATTTGAACTAAATGTTTGCAATATCAATAGTAATAGGGATAGTAATAATAGTGTTAGGGCTTATTGGTGTTGTGATGGAGAAAAAGAAAAAGACATGAGTTCAAAAGCAAGTATATTTTTAACAGGAGATAATGAGCATTTTTACGAAGAATGCAACGAACCACATTACGAAGGTGATAAGTTTATTGGATTTAATTTAGTTCTAGAGATTGAAAAAAAGAATATAGAGATACTATGTAACGACGAAGAGGCTTTAGTAGTAGAATTTAATAATCCTAATTCTGAAATATATAAAGAGTTAATTAAACTGAAGAAATTTAGAGTATAAAATAAAGAAGATATGAAAAATCCATTCAATAAAGAAGTAACAGAAAAAACACTAAGAAAGCAGTATAGAAAAGATGCTTTGAAAAGAATAGAGCAATTATATACTGTAGCTGATAGCATATGTAAAGAATGGGATAAGAACTCATTACCATTACTTACGTTTAGAGAGATAACCAAAAATGCAAAGTTATCGTACTCTAAAAAACATAAAAAGCAATTTCCTATTTTAGCTAATATGGAAAAAGACTTTAATAGTTTGATCGAGACACTATACCATACAGCCGCAAAAGACTGTAAAATGATGATATCTAAAGAACTTCCTTTGACTAAATTGAAAGATTACAAGGATGAGATTATAAAAGGATTTAAAGAAGGTATTGATGAAAATTAAAACTATAAAGATATTTGGTTTTATAAAAGCGTTCCAAGAAAATGCAGTTATTGACGAATAATCAACATCAACAAATAAACGCGCTATGACTTCCTAGTGGAAAGTAACTAGGAATTTAAAAAATAACTAAGATATGAAAGCAGAAGATATAAAACTAGCTATAGAGCATGGTGATATAAACGTAATATCTGAAAGACTAGCTAATATTATAAACGAAGGCAATGAAGAGTTAAAAAAAAGGCTTGAATTAAACGGAGTATTAATATCATTATTAGCTACTCATAATGCCATTGAGCAAGCAAGGAAAAAGCTTGATGATAAATTTAATCCTATTTATTTTGAATTAGATGAAAATAATAAATTCATTGCAAAATCAGAGATATGATAAAACAAATAGAATTGCAAGAAATAGATAAATAAACAATCCAGTGATATCAAGGGTTTAGTTAACCTTGCTCACGGGAGGGGAGACAAATAATAAAAATTACAATTATGGGAAAATCGAGCGGAGAGGGAACCAAGAAATATACAAAGCAAGAGCTACTAAACAAACTAACAGAGAAAGAGCGAATTTTCTGCCATGAATACATAATTGATTGGAATGGATCTAGAGCAGCTAGAAAAGCAGGATATAGCGAAAATACATGTGCTGTGATAGCTAGTGAGAACCTAACAAAACCTCATATTCAGCAATATATTGACTTTATAAAGGATGATATAGAAAAAGAAGCTGGTATAACCAAGCTAAGGCAGTTAAATGAACTGGCAAAAATAGCCTATTCCAGTATAGCACATCTTCATGAAACTTGGATTGATTTAAAAGAGTTCGAAAGTCTTACAGATGAGCAAAAAGAAGCTATTGAGAGTATCGATACTAAGACAGAACAGAAGTTCGTTTACGAACCTGAATCTGAGAATAAAGAGCCTATAGATATAAAGTATGTTAAAATTAAGCTTTATTCGAAAGTAGCCGCATTAGATCAGATAAACAAAATGCTTGGGTATAATGCACCTGAAAAAGTAGTAGTAAATGAAGATATGAATGTACCTATAATTAGTTTCGTTAAAAATGATAGAGCTAAATGAAAAATATGAACCTTTATTTACATCCGATAAGAGATATTTTATTGTAATTGGCGGAAGAGGTTCTGGAAAGTCTTTTGGAGTCAGTACATGGGATGTATTAAAGTCTTACGAAAGAGGACATAGGACGTTATATACAAGATACACACTCACCAGTGCTGAGAAATCAATTATACCTGAATACAAAGAAAAGATTGAAATACTAAACAAAGAGAGTCATTTTAATATAAATAAAACTAATATACAAAACAACCTTACCGAGTCGGATATAATATTCGCTGGTATACGCACAAGCTCAGGCAATCAAACTGCTAATTTAAAATCAATCCAAGGAGTTACAACGTGGATATTAGACGAAGCTGAAGAGCTTGTAAATGAGGAAACTTTTGATAAGATAGATGAATCAATAAGGACTAAAGGAAAACAAAACAGAGTTGTATTTGTATTAAATCCTTGCTATAAATCTCATTTTATATATAAGAAATTCTTCAAAGGTTACGAGAAATATATAAACATAGAAGGTTTTGATATTGAAACAACTACTCACCCAGATGTTTGCTGTATACACACCTCATATTTGGATAATCTAGACAATCTAGATGAAGGTTGGTTAAAAAAGGCGCATGCTTTAAAACTAAATAATCCAGAAGAATATGCCCATAGGTTCCTAGGTAAATGGAAGAATAATTCAGGAAGAGTTATATTTAAAAACTGGTCAATAGTAGATGAGATTCCATCCACGGTAAAACAAATACCTTACGGGCTAGACTTCGGATTCCACCCAGATCCTACAGCAATGACAGGACTATATACTCAAGGTGATGATTTATATGTAGATGAAATACTATATAACAATAGTTTAACCAATATAGTTACTCCAAACCCTTTGCAATTAAGTATACAAGGTGAATTAGATAAAATCAACTTTGATAAAGAAAGCTTAATAATATCCGAAAGTGCAGAACCTAAAAGTATAGCCGAATTAAAAAGCCACGGTTACAATATATGGGCTACAAAGAAAGGCCCAGGATCTATATTAAGTGGTATAAAGATGTTACTGGGTAAGAACATTAAAATAACACGTAGGTCTAAGAATATTATAACGGAATTTGAAAACTATAAGCATAGAGTAGATAAAGATAATAATCTTCTCCCTGAGCCAATGGACGAATACAACCACGCTATTGACTCAATTAGGTACGTTCTACTCATGAAAGACAAACTATGGTAAAACACATAAATTCGTATCTTGGGCGCGGTTCTTAATACAATTATTCGTATATTTGTGATGAGCTAATAAATATTGATATGGATAAACCACAGAAAAAAGAAATTAAAAAACTAATCAAGAATGTCAAACGGAGCTGCTATGCAGGAATAATTCTTAAAGAACCTGAGTTTTCTATAGTTAGATATGATGATGATTTTATGCTTAATGATTATAAAGAACGTACACATCAATTAGCTATAGTATTTAGATGGTTTAGACGGTATAAGAAAGAGTATAAAGCAAGTATTACTCGCTGTGAATTAGATAAGATTATTTTTAAATTTGATTTGACTTGATATTGTTGATATGAAAAAGATATTATCAAAAATAACGTTATGTATTTTAATACTAGCTATAGGTGTTTTTTTAATATATGAGTTATATATTGAACCTCTTATTAGAATAAAATTAGATAATATCTATGAATATATTGCAGCAGTATTTATTATGACTTTCGTTTATTCTGTAGTGATATATTTAATAAAACTAACAGCCACTTTCTTAGGTTGGTTAATCGATAATAGTAAATAAGTATGAATAAACTAATAAACGTATCTGAACTAAGCCGATTACTAACAGGAAGCCCTGACAATATAAGAGCTAATAAAATACCTAAAAAACATAAGTTCATGGTAGATTTATTACTTGCGATGATGGATACATGGGAGAAACTAATAAAATAGAAATTCAGTATAAAAAATGGTAGATATGAAAAATCAAAGCGCTTTTGAATGGTGGGATAATCTTCCTGAAACAAGCCTAGATAAACCTAATAAATATGGATTAGCGATGTTATTTAATACAGAGCCAAAACATATTTTGATGTGGCAAATAAAATCATTATACAAAATAGAAAAAGGATCAAAGTTGTTTGATAAAGAAGCTATGGGATTAGTGTTTGAAACAGATCATAAAGTTGAATTCACTCCTATAGATGGAAATGATTTTGAAAACATGAAAGTTAAACTTAGACCTAAATCAAAGCCTATTATACCTGAACCACCAAAATGCAGAAAGATAATAGAAGGTAAGCAGCCTGACCCTCCCAAACCAAAACAATTTAGGGTATACAAATCTAATTTCGGATGGATGGTGTCTGAAGTTAGAAAGAAAGTTAAAAAAAGGTTCTTGAGAAGTGATGTAGTTACATGGGATTATGAAGTATTAAATATGATAGGAAAATATAAAAACCCACTAAGTTGTTCTCACACCCCATTCAGGACAAAAGATGAAGCTATTGAATGGCTTAAAGAAATAATTAAAGGGCGTAAAGAGCCTCCAACAGCCTCTTTATATAGCTACGATATTGAGTATTTTAACGAATCAGATTTAATATAACCAATCTTCCATATTTTTTATCTTAAGCCACTTTAGCGAGTGGCTTTTTTATTACACATAATTTTATTAAGAATCAATATAAATTGCACATATTTTGTTATTTAGAATTATTATGCATAATTTTGAAGATATAAAACATGCGCATAATGTTTGATAAACTTAAGAACGCTTACAAGGCTTTTAATCAGCCAGTTAATAAAAGTCCATACAATTACTTACCTGTACAAATAGCAGGAGGCGGTTCTTTGTCTCCTAATTACATGACTCTTTCGAGCAATAAAGCTTTAATGGGGGCTTATCTTAATCCAGCGGTGCAGCCAGCTATAAACATTTGGGGTAGGGCTGTATCAAATATGAAAAGAAGCATTAAGCAATTATCTACAGGAATTGTTTATGATGATGAAACTATAAAATCAGCACCGAAAGAAATTCAAAACCTTTATTCTCTTCTTAAGCAACCTAACCCATTTATGAGTGAAGGTGAGTTTTTAAATATGAGAACAATAGTTCAGAAGATAAACGGTAATTCATATACTTATTACAATGTACCAGAAGCATTTCAGGCAAGAGGTAAATTAAAGATAAACGATATAACTTCTATATATTCAATGTGGCCTCAGTATACAATGCCGTTAACGACTAGTACACCTGAGTTATTCCCTAATACATTAGCTGAAACAATAAAGGGGTATCATTTTGAGTATAGCAATTATAAGATAACTATACCGTCTTATTTAATTATGCATTCTAACGAGGTTAATCCTTATTTAAGCTCAGGATTAAACAATAGTCCTTACAAAGGTTTATCTCCTTTGATGGCGGATAAAGAAACAATTTCTAATGTGGCCGCAGCTTTAGCCGCAAGAAACGTTTTTCACACTCAAAGAGGTGCAATAGGTTTGTTTTCACCAGACAAGAAAGACTCATCGGGTCAAATGCCAATGTTATCGTCAGAAAGAGAGCAGTTTGATAAGGACATGGAGGATTTCGGTATACAACATAATCAAAGTAAGATTTATGTCACTAATACCCCTATGAAGTACACTCAAATTGCTATAGACCCTAAAAATCTAGGCTTATTCGAAGAAGTATGGAATAGTGCAATTTTGATAGCTAACACATTAGGAGTGCCTAAAAACTTAGTCGAGACGTATTTAAACGGGGCTACTTTCGATAATCAAGAAAAAGCTTGGTTAAGATTCTACCAGGATAGTGTAATACCTTTTGCGTTCGGACAGGTAGAGGCAGAAAATACTACTCTAGGTCTAAAAGACATGGGGTATGCTATTGTGGGTGATTTCTCACATTTACCTATTTTGCAAGAAGACCAGAAGAGACAAGCAGAAACAAGAGAGAAGAACGTAAAAGCAACTATTGAAGCATTTAAATATAACGCTGCAACGATTCAGGATATAGCAAGAGCTAATGGGCTAGAATCAGACGATGAAAGGACTATATTTGAATTAAGTGATAAAGAAATAGAAATAGTACTTAATAAGTTCGAAGATGAAAACACTAACGAAGGAACAAGCGGAAGCAATCAAGAAGCTTAATAAGGATAAAAAGAAAGCTTTAGAAAGCAATAAAATAATTAAAAAGTAAGTCATGGAGGAATTAACTATACCTGAATTTGAGAATAAAAAAGATTTGTTCGATTTTCTTGTAGCAAACAAAGGAACTTTAGAGGCTCAGAAAAAAGCAGAGACAAAAGAAGCTGACGGGTTTACATTTGCGTTGCCTTTTAATTCTAAGACTAAAGCCAATAAAGCAGATGTAGATCCAGAAAATGTCAATGAATTATTTGTAAAAGCTATCATTAATACGACTAATGTCATGGATAGTCATTCAGATGTTCATTTAAAAGGCATTTGGACTAAGTCACTAAAAGAAAATAAAAACTTGTTATTTGCTCAGGAGCACGAAACTAGAAAATTCTCACATATAATAGCAGATGGTAATGACCTAAAAGCATATGTAAAAGAATACACATTTAAGGAATTAGGGTTTAATTTAGAAGGCAAAACCCAAGCTCTAGTGTTTGAAGCTACAGTTAAGAGAGATCGGAACCCAGAAATGTTTAAGCAGTATTCTAACGGATGGGTAAAAGAACATTCTGTAGGTATGAGATATGTTAAGTTAATATTAGCTATCAATGATGAAAATTATGCGGCTGAATTTGACGCATGGGAAAAGTATTACCCAGAAATAGCCAACAAGAGCCTAGCTGATGATAGAGGTTATTTTTGGGCTGTTAAGGAAGCTAAGGCAATAGAAGGTAGCGCAGTACCAAAAGGCAGTAATAGTGTGACACCAACACTCGAAGTAGAAAGTAAAAACGAGCCGCTGAAAAGCACTCACAAAGATAAGGAGCCGTCTGTGGACACTCAAAATGTGAATTTATTAAAAGGAATATTAACCCATTTAAAACAATAAAAAATGGACGAACAAGAAAAATTGATTAAGGAAATCACAGACCGCATTGAGGCGGCTAATGAAGGTAATTTGAGTAATGAAGAGTTTAAAACATTTAAGGCGGAATTAACTGAAAAGTTAAAATCTGTAGAAGGTTTTGATGCCCAAGTAAAAGAATTAGATGAGGCTATTAAAGCTATTCCTGATAATTCTGAAGATGTTGAGTCATTGAAAGAAGAATTAAAAGAAATAGAAAATATAGTTAAAGAGCTTAGTAAATTAGTAGATAGAAATAATACTGCTAAGGGTGCGGAAAACAAGGAAGTTCTTCAGAGAATGACTAAAAAGCAGAAAATTAAAGCTATTTTAGGACATATCTTTAAATCTGAAGAATTTGAGAGCTTTGAAAAATCTAAGTTTAAAGGCGCTCTTGATCCTGTGAAATTAGACGATATTGATGTGGATAAAGCAACTGTATCAGTAACTAATAATTATACAGGTACTGTATTAGTAGCGGAGGTAAGAGATACAGTTAGAGATGATACACCTATGAGATCAACTCATATACGTGAAATCATGCCTCAGATGCCAACAGAACAAGCTACTATTGTAGCGCCTGTTGTATCGGGTTACGATGATAGTACCACTATGGGCGCTGATATGCTGGGGGAAAACGATGAAGCAGGAGAAAGTACTTTTACTACTACTGAACAAACGTTTTCACTTAAGAGAATTGCAAGAGCATTGAGAATTTCAAAGAGATATTTCAAAACAAACGGCTTACGTTGGGTTGAAAATTATATTCTTCAGAGATTACCTGACGCGCTTCAGAATGTAGAAGATTTTCAAATGCTATTCGGTGACGGTGTAGGTAACAATCTTAATGGATTGACTAGACAAGCACAGCAATTTAATATTGCTCCTACTACTTTCGTTGCAACTGACTTTGCGAGTGTAGCAACATTTAACGGTGGTACTCAAGCTTTAGTTACCTTGGCTGCTGAACCTTCACCAAAAATTAATAATGGTGACACTATTATTATCGCAAATGCAACCGAAGCTACTTATAATGCGACTCATACAAATGTAATAGTGAAAGACGCAAAAAGCTTTGTAATTAATGTTGCTTATGTAGCAGAAGCCGACACTTCAGCATGGACTGGATCACATAGAGATTTTTGGTATCAGAATGTAGATAATGCCAACGTAAGAGATTTAGTTTTAGCTATGGCCGCTAGATTAGAAGCAGGCGAATATAGCGCAACAGGCGTTGTAATGCATCCTAATACATTAGCTGAAATGGCAACCGTTAAAGGAACTGACGGACATTATAATTTAATTGTACTTGATGCAGCAGGACGTAGAACAATTGCTGGACTACCTTTGGCTGTGACTACAGCAATGCCAGCAGGTCATCTATTAGTAGGTGATTTCCAAAGAGCTGTTGAAGTAGCTGATTTCACTCCTTTATCACTGCAATTTGCTGAAGATACAGAAACAGTTAAGAAAAATGAGATTGTTGTTGTAGCTGAAGAGGAATTAATTTTCCCTGTTTACAATCCTTTCTGGTTTATGTACACTAGAGTAGATGATGGCTTAACTCAATTAGAGACACCAGCTTAATATTAACATGGAGGGCTTCGGCTCTCCTATTAACATTATATTATGCAAATAGTATTAGAGGGATCAGATAAGAGCGTTAAGGCTTTGAAAAAATACATGCGTACATGGTTTAAAATTAACGGTATCAAAGAAGTCGAAGCTCAAAGCGGATCTAACGAAGAAATCAAGGAGGAATTGAGAAAAGTTGAGAATAACCTTAACAACTACAAATCCAAATTGAAGAAAGCAAACGCAGAAATAGCCGAGTTGAAAAAAGATTTAAATAAAGGTTAATATGTTTAATACAGTTGTTGATTTTACAGGTAAATATAATCTTACGCAATTATCATTAGAGGCACAAGATATAAATGATGTTATTGATGTTGAAGAGCGTAGATTGTTAAAGGCAATAATGGGAAGCCATGAATTTAAGTTATTAGAAGATAATTTAGATGTAGATGGTAATCCAACTACACAGCCTTACATTGACCTTGTAGAAGGCGATACGACTTACATAGTAACTGACCAAAACAATATTGAACATGAGTTCGAATGGGATGGAATTAATCAGTTTTTAAAAGGCTTCTGCTATTACGCTGTAACCGATTGGCAAAAAACATTCAATACAGGTAGCGGAGAGGTTGAGCTAATGGGTTCTGAAACGACTACAAGCGCAGTCAATAAAACTACTCGTTTAAGAAATGAAGCTGCTGTAATAGTCGGTAAAGACTTGCGGAAATATACTACTGGTTGTAAAACAGGTATAGTTGATGTAAGCAAATACTATATAAATGAACGTAACCATAATTGGTTTTGGGAACATTCACTAGAGAATACATTTTTTAACTATATGAATTCTAATATTGATAAATTCCCTAAATGGACTTTTAAACAGCAAGATATTCTATTATGGTAAACAACTCTAATCTATCACGGATGGAAAACATTAATACCATCCAATATCTTGAAGACTTATTCGAAAAGTACACTACTGAGGAATCGGTTACAGCTACTTTTTTGAATGGACTTTTGAAGGATGTAGTTAGGGATTTGCATAAAAAAGAAAACTATCCTGCGGTGATGTTGATTGAACCAGTTAATAATAAATTAAATTCTGATTTAGGATCATCTATCTATAAAACAGTTCCCATTAAAATGGTTGCGGCTCAGCCGACTAATTGGAGTGACAACTCTACAGATGAAATACATGGTACTACATTATCTAATTTAGAAAGCATAGTATTTGGATTTTGGAAGTATTTAATGGATGATTTAAAGACGGATGAAAAGAAGTTAGATTTTAATTATGACTCGTACACTCATTATGCTTTAGCAACCAAGTTAGGAGGAAAGACTACTCCTTTGTTAGATAAAGTTAGTGCTGTTGAGTTTACGTTTAATTTAAGTTTTTACACAAAATTAAGTAAATGCACATAAAAAAATAAGAAAATGAGCGATAATTGCGATAATCAATTTAAAAGCTTTGGCGCAGAAGATTGCGTGAGCTTTAATACAGGCACGTTTGCAGGATTCACATTAATGGGTACTGTGGATAATGAAAGTGTAGCTAACGAGTTCCCAGATAGAGCGACAGCATCACTTAAAGCTAACTGGCAAGCTAAAATAGCTTTAGCGAATACGGCGCCTGATCAGGCCTTTTACCCACTAGGTAAGAGAACCGATTTTACAGAGGAGACTATCGAAGATCCAATCGAAGAAGAAGGAACTACAGGTACTAGTTACATTGTTAGAGACGGTAAGTGGATGGTTACAACACACATACCTCTAGGCTCGTGGCAATATATAGAGCAGCTAGAGGCGTATAGGACTGGTGATTTTTCAGCGTACTTTTTTGACACAAAAGGCGGTATTATTTATTCGACCGACTCAGTAGGAAAGAAAGTGAAGCCTATTCGTATACAAAGTGGTTCGTTAAAGGCAACTGGTGTTCCTGCTAATGGTGATATCAACGCAAAAGTAAAAATTCAATTTGTAGTAGACCCATCTGTAAAACAAGCTAAAATTAGATATTTGGAATCTGATGATTTAGATTTTAATATTTTTAGCCCAGTAGATTTACCAGCATTAATTGAGACTAAGGTAAATATTACGACTGCAAACATTACTACTGTAGTAGCTGACTTATGGTCTGTTTTCGATTTACCCATTAAAGGCCAAGGAAATCCAGAAACAACTTTGACGTTACTCAATGCAACTACAGGTGTGGCCATAACTACTACTAGTATAGTAGAAACACCAGCAACGCCAGGAGAGTACACTTTTACTTTTGCTTCAGGGTTGCTAGTTGGGGAAGAAGTATCTGTTATTTTTACAGATATAGCTAATTATTTTTCACTTAATTCTAATCAAGTAACTAAAGTAGCTGAATAATGAATAAACAAACAGAAGAAGCATTAGGGGAATTGATGAAGCTATCAGAAGTACCTAAATACAAGCGAGAGGTATTCATTAAGTTATACCCAAAAGACCACCCTTATATGGCTAGGTTTAATGTAACCTCAGAACAGGTTTATGATCACTGTACAAAGAAGAAAAAAGCTGAATAATGTCACTAAAACCAACTATCAATAAGCTTAAAAACTGGGATGTTTACGAGGAAATCGATAAATCTCTTAAAAAGAATGAAGCTGAGATAGTTGATATGAATATTTTACAGCATACAGAAAAAGGCGTGTACAACACGGGTATAGAGATTAACTCAGTATTCGAGTATGCGCCTTTAACAATTGAATTAAAAAGAGCTTCGGGTACTCTTACTAATAATAACCCTGAAATAATAAACCTTAATGATAGCGGAGATTATCACGACGGATATAATATCAAAAGATTGAATAAAAAGGCATGGGATATAGAGTCTACAGACTCAAAAGCCGATGAACTAGACGATAATTTTAATTCAGGAAAAAACGAAATACGAGGCTTGACAGATGAAAACAAAAATGAAGCAGAAAATATTATATCTGAAGACATTGCTAATAGTCTTGAAGTCATTTTTTCAGGGTTACAGATTGGATAAAAGAGGTATTCACACTGATATAAGCGATACACCGTTACAGGTGTATATAAATATAAAAAAAACTAATGATTTGTCGTGGCTGATAAAAGGCACTAAAAAAAAGTTTAAAGTTCCATTTACTTTGATACCTAAACTACAAGACACGTGGAAAAATATTGAGTACCAAGTTATAGATCTATTAGGGATAGGCGAGGAATATCAAAAACACATGGATATTACAGCCGATATTATCAGAATGAAAATAAAATTAGCCTTAACAAAAAAAGATGTATGGGCGCATAGAATTAAATCATTAGAAGTACAGTTAAGCCAATTAGATTTAAAAGGGCATGACTTAACTTATGATGAACTTATAGCTGATTTAGATCACAATATAGATGCATGGAAAATGGATGTTGAGCGCTTTTATTCTGCTATAAAATTAAAGAGAAAAAAAGAAAAAGAGTTAACCGCACAAAACACCAAAAATAATGGCAAAAAACGTAGTAAGTAAGGAATTTATTGATGGTGTTGAAAAACTAAATAAGGAGGTAGCTCAATTAACTACTGAATTAACTAGCTTAGATAAGGTATTAGCTGACATAAGGAGTAATACTAAAAAAACCTCTACTGACGTAATAGCTTTACAAAAAGCTGAGGTAGCAAGCGCAACAGCTACAGATAAATTAGCATCAGCAGAATTAAAACTAGCAAAAGCGCAAACAGAGGCAGCTAGAAAAACAGACATTGAAGCCAAGGCACAAGAAAGAGCAGCAAAAGAAAAAGCTAAAGCTGTAAAAGCTTCTAAAGATGCGGATTCAGCATATAAAAAAGAATCAAGAACATTAACAGAACTAAGAAATAAAGCCAAAGATTTAGCTATAACTTTAGGCGAAGATTCGAAGGAATTTAGAACAGCAGCCAAAGAAGTTAATAAGTTAGATACTAGGTTAAAAAACATAGATAAAAGCTTAGGCCAATCTCAACGCGAGGTAGGTAGGTACGAAAAAGCATGGTCTGGCGTTAAAAGCGCATTTATCGGAGGCATAGCTGCAATAGGAATTACAGGAGCATTAAGTAAAATAAAAGATGGCGTAATATCCTCACTTAAGGTGTTTTCTGATTTCGGACAAGGAGTATCGAGATTAGGAGCAATCTCAGGAGCTTCAGCGAGCGATTTAAACGCATTAGAAAACGATGCTAAACGTTTGGGGGCAACCACTCAGAAAACAGCTAGCCAAGTATCAGAATTACAAACAGAATTCGCTAAATTAGGTTTCAACCCAAAAGAAATCTTAAAAGCTACAGAGGCAACGTTAAAACTGTCAATAGCGACGGGTGAAAATTTAGCTGATAGTGCTGCGGTTGCTGGTTCTACGCTAAGAGGATTCGGATTAAATGCTGAAGAAACACAAAGAGTTACCGATGTAATGGCTGCTTCTTTTTCTAGTTCTGCTTTAGATTTGGAAAAATTCAGAGAATCGATGAAGTTGGTAGCTCCTATTTCCAAGGCTGCAAACATTGATCTAGAAACTACAACCGCTTTATTAGGGAATTTAGCAGATAGTGGTTTAGCGGGTTCAATAGCTGGTACTGGATTAAAGAATGTAATTAGTAAACTATCTAATGAGAATAGTGCATTATCTAAAGAGCTTGGGTTTACTGTTAAAAATAGCGACGATCTAATAAATGCATTCAAAATTCTTAAGGAAAGGAATATTGACCTTACAGCCGCAACCGAACTAACAGACGAACGAAGTAAAGCCGCTTTCCTGACAATGGTTAACGGTATTGACTCAATAGAAGGGCTTCAAAAATCTCTTAGAAAATCTGAAGGAGCCGCTAAAAGAATGGCTGATGTAATGGCTGATAATTTAGCAGGAGATACCGACAAAGCAAAGTCAGCAGTAGAGGGTTTACAGATAAGTTTAGGCGAAAGGTTGAATAGTGCGGCAAGAGCTGTTACACAAACATTTACTGATTTTGTAGGAACTGTTGATGATTTTATAAAATTAGAAGCTTCTGAAGAATTAAGAAGAGAACAGATAGAATTAAATGCGCTTGTAGGAGCTGCGACTAATGCTAATAATACCCAAGAGTCACGTAATAGACTTATAAGTGATCTACAGAAAGAATACCCTGATTTTCTAGGTAATTTAGACGCTGAAACAGTAACTAACGAACAGTTAAGAGATAGACTATCAGAAGTAAACGAAGAATATAAAACAAAAATAAATCTATTAGCTCAACAAGAATTAATAAAGGAGTTCCAAGAAGAATTGGTAGACTTACAGTTAAAAGAAAAAGATTTAATTATAGAGTTATCAGGAGCTGAAGAGGCATTAGCTAAGATACGCAAAGAAAGAGGTGAAGTTTCGGCTTCAGCATTAGGGGCAGTAGCTAAAGCTCAAGGTGATTTATCTATAGCTGTGAGTGAAACAAGTAATAGACTCGAAAACAACAGGGCTAAGCAGAAATCACTGACAGATGAGCTTCAAAAGCAATTAAATGTATTAAGTAGTCTATCAGGCGTTAATGAAGAAGCGGATGAGGTTTTAGATACAAATACCGAAATAGTAGATGAAAATACATCTGCTATAAATACTAATACCGAAGCTAAAGAGAAAAATTTTAAAACAACTTCTGAAATATACGCAGAAATAGAGAAAGAACAGCAAGCGCAACTTGAACGTGAATTAGCTGAAATAGATGTATTGAACCAAGCAGAATTCAAGGCTTTAGAAGATGAAGAAGCGAGACAAGCTAGGTTAGTAGAAATTAAAGCTCAATCAGCTGAAGAACAAAAAAAGATAGCTGAAGCTTTAGCGAATGCGGAAAACGAATTACTACAAGCTAAAATAAACGCCTCAATTCAAGGCTTGGAAATATTAGCTCAAATAGCGGGTGAAGGTTCTGCTATAGCGAAGGCTGCATTTATATTTCAACAAGGACTAGCAATTGCATCTATTGTTAAAGACACAGAAGTAGCTAACGCAGCAGCAACAGCAGCTTACGCTCCTTTAGGTCTTGCTGGTGTACCTTTAATTGCAGCTACTAAAGCAACTAATAGATTAAATGCAGCTGCCGCAATTGGATCTATATTAGCGCAAACTATCGGAGATTTTGCTTTTGCTGAAGGTGTAATAGATTTTCAAGGAAAAGGAACGGGAACCAGCGATAGTAATTTAGCTATGATAAGTCACGGTGAAAGCGTTATAAAGGCTAAATCAACAGCTAAAGCACCTAAATTGTTAACAGGAATAAACAACGGAGTAATAACAGACGATGTAATACCAAGTATAACAGGTATGCGAGCAATCGAAAGCCAACAACAGCAAATTATATTTGATACTCGTAAAATGGAAGACGAAATGAGAGATGTCAAAAATCTTTTAGCAAATCAAATGTATATACTGCCTAAAGAAGGTTACAATTTAATGGATAGGAAAATGAACCGCATAAACTATCATTGATGATAAGATACAAATTATTCATAAAACAATACAACGGCTCTGGTTATGACGACACAGAACTACATCCTAATTTCAGTAATTTTATCTATGCTCAAGATAGGGTAGATGTTCAGAATAGGCTAGACTTAGGCGGCTCATTAGTATTCGGTGGTGGCGAAAGAGGTGATGAGTATGAGATTTTATTAGCTCTTAGAGATCGTGGTAAAATTCCATTTTGGGTACAACAATTTAACGGTGTAGATTATACCACTATCGGCTACGGCTATCTTATAACTGATGGTGAGTTTGACGATGATAGCCGTATGGTTACTATGAATGTTGAAACATTTACGCAGTACGAGATTTACGATAAATCAATAGATACAGAAGTAAGCACCGAACCACAAGACTATGAAGACGTGTTAACAGTAAGGAGATGGGACAATAAATTTAAAACAAAATACTTATTTTATCCTATCGAAAGAGACGAAATACAGACAGTACAAACAAATGCAGGAGGATTAAACACAGACGGAACTTCATGGGCTAATAACAGCGAATCAGGAATTAACACTTTGTTCGATGAAGCAAAAGTAAATTCAATAGTTGGCAATAATTGGTATGGTGTGAGGTGGAATGGGTCAATTAGCCCCGACCGAGAACCTTTACTAGCATTTACCTTTAAAAGAGCACATACAGTTAAGCAAGTTAAATTATATTCAGATGGTAGATGGGATTTACCGCAAGGATTAGTTTCTCTATACGATAGCGGAGGTTTTCTTTTAAAATCTGATGCATTAGCACCTGTAACTACTACAGGATCAGTACACGAGCAAACTATAACATATACAACAGAAATAGAAGGAGTTACTCTTATAACAGTAGCTTATGCAGAATTAGGATTAACTCAAAGCTACTACCCTTTAGAATTCGAGTTTTATACAGATCACGACGAATTAAACAAAAGTGATAACACGGTAACAGGTGAATTAGTACTACAAGGAGCTAGAAGTTTAAGAATGTCTATTATTGATTTATTAAGAGCTAATCAAGCACCTAATATCTCAGCTTATAATCCAGTTATTGAGGATTTCTTATTAAATTTTTCAGGCACAGAATTAGAAAACGCCTTAATAATTCCTTCAGGAAGCTTAAGAGGTGATGATGATGATTATGAAAACATGTCTTTGTCTAAAATGAATCAATTCTTAAATAATATTCTGCATCGATACGTAAGGATAAATGGAAGTTCAACTTTATTTAATGCTATAGATGGTATATGGTTCGATAACGATAAATCAGGATCTTTAATACCTATAAAAGAAATAGATTACAAAGAAAATATAGGATTAGATTTAACTGCTTATCAATATGGGGCAGATGGACAGTTAATAAACTGGTCTAAAAATCTTTCAACTATAAATATAGAAAACCTAGATAAACCTAGATTTATAAGATATAGAACCGAAAGCAAAAATGAGTTTTTCAAAACTATAGATGTAAATTTTGATAAGTCTATATCTACAAATGATATGCTTGAAATAGCCTTAGATCCTTGGGCTACAGATATAGAAGGTTTATTGTCTTTGCCTGATGATTTTAGCGGTAAGTTTATGCTTGCTAAATGCGATATAATAACCGAAACTTCACATTACACGCAATTAAATAATGTAGCTATAAGTAATTCAGGATATACTGTTGCATCTGGGTTCGATTTATTAGATGGCGCACCTTGGGCGAACACGGCTTTAACTTCATTTACTCTTACTAATAATAGCGTTAACTTTCAAAGCTGCGAGACAAATACCTTCTCATTAAGTGCAGGTGACACAGTAAGAGTATCAACTGGTTCTGATTTACTTGTATTTATTAACTTGGGAAGTGCAGCATGGCAACAATTAACCAATAGCGAAGGTATAGCAGAAGTAACAGTAAAAGATGCGGTAACCGCAAAAATTGGATTTATTGGCTCGACAGGTGATTACGATGTAGTACTAACTGTTGAGACTATAATTTATGAGGTAGTAGAAACAGATGGAATTGCCAACAAAGATTTTTCAATATCAAAATTACTAGATACCTACATTGCTGAGATGCCATATAATAAAGCATCGTTTAACGGCTTTGAGAATATAGATGTAAATCAGAAGCCTGATAGAAAAATAAAAGATATATTATTTCCTCTTATACCCTTATCGAACTCAATTGATTTAGACCAAGGAATTATAACAGATCAAGGAGTCATACAGCCAACTAGAATTAGTGTGCAATGGGATGGCTCATGGCCTAAATTGGAAGGTAATTTCTATAAAGATGATTCTTTCTTAAGAATTACTGAAGAAGGAGAGCAAAGAATTACAGAAGAAGGTGAAGACAGAATAACTGAATAAAAAAGGAGCATTAAAACGCTCCTTTGGTTATTACTTAAGACCAGTAAGATCACACATTGAAACGTGTGATAACTGTCAACATCAACCATGCTACGCACGGTAACGATGTTTTTGAGTTGTACGCCATTAACAAATATGTAAAAAGAAAACCAAACGGCGTACAACAACAAATATACTTCATGGCTTTCTAGTGTTTTTAATTAAGGTTCGTGCTGTTTGACCAAAAAGAAAAAAGCCCCCGCGCTTCTGTTTTTTCAAAACAGTTGGAGTTGGCGTTTGTGCAACTCATATTGTTCAGCCCCTTTTTTAAAATAGTCTGAATCTATTTCACAAATATCAATATCAAACTTTTCATCATGGCAAGCAAGTGCAATTGTCATACTACCACCGTTTGTATCTAGTATTTTATCCCCTTTGTTTGCATAGTTTTGCAGCAGCCATCTATAAAGGTGTTTAGGCTTCTGTGTTGGATGTATCGTTCCCTCTTGTAATAGTATTGATCTATTTTTTGTGTAAATACGTGTAGGGCAATCGAAACTACTATAAGCAAGTTCGCAATCACTCATAGTTAATCCGTGCTGCGCTTTATCCCAAATAATCCATCCTTTATGTCCTTCGTTAAGGTGTTCAACAAAATAATTACCTCCCCAAATTATTTGGTTTTTACTCACTCTAAATAATTGCTCAAAGTATTCAGCTTTAGGTATTGCATTATCCCAATCTTTTTGTGCATGTCCTTTTCGGTCACTCTTCTTTCCTTTTTTACTTTCTTTTTGCCCGTCAATACCTAAGCCATAAGGTGGGTCAACAATAGCAAGGTCATAATAGTTATCTGGAGTAGTTCTCATAAACTCTATATTATCTACATTAAAAAAATTAATGCCCTCCCCTTTTTTTTCTTTTTTACTTTCGTTCATTTATTTAAGTTTTATCTGTTATTTACGCCACGCAGTATATTAAAACCTTAGGGTGCATTAACTTCGTCCATTAGTTGCCCCAACTCTTCTTTTAAACAATATCCATCGCACTCTGTATTATCCCATATTGCGGTTACTTCCATTACATTTTTTACATATATTCCTTCATCACATTTGTTTAAAATATCCAACGCTGCTTGCATTAGTATCTTTGCTCGTTCTTGCTGTTCTTGTGTCATAATAATAACGCACCCTAACAATATATAATTCAGTGGCGTTAAGGTGTCAATTTTAACCACTGTGCAGTTTTGTAAGTTTGTCGGTATGCGAAAAGTTCTGCAATCAATCGCCACTGAAGTCATATACTAACCGTTGTAGGAAATTGTGTTTAAGCTATTATATTATTCCAACATTTACCGCAAACAGTTTTTGTAGTGCCTATTCCGTGAGTAGCTGTTTCTTTTTTACAGCTTACACACAACTGTTCGCTTCTAGGGTGCTTGCACTCCGCTTCGCTAAATACAACAACAGGTATAGGTAATTTTTTAAACTCAGTCCAGTTGTTATATGCAACTATCTGCTCTTCATAAATGTCAGGGTCGCAAGGCGTTTCTTCTATGTACTTTTCTGCTAATTCGCAACGTTGTTTCCAATATTCTAATTCAGTCATAATATTATCTCGTTTAAGTCGTTTAAAAATCTACCCATACCAAACACGTTAAAACAAAATAACGAAAATAACTATCAAGAATCAATATAAATAAGCTTATAAATATTATTTGTAATTAGACTAAATAAACATTAACTTTGAAACATGAAGATAGTGAAAGTAGGCACAAGCGAAATAGAACAACAATACGGTTATAATGATTTAACCGCTGTAGCTACTTACTCTTCTTTACCTTCATTTTACATAAAACTACAAGGTACTATAACTGAATTCGTTATAAAAAAATACTTTGACGAAACATTTATAAAAGAAATTCCATTAGATGAAGGAGATATTGCAAGCGACGGAACTTTTTTATATTTCCCTACTACATCTGTAGATACTGAATTAGCCTCATTAATGGGTTCAGGCGGTCAATATCAATATTCTTTCAAAGTAGATGGTCAAGAATATAAATCAAACTTTCGATTTGCTTTTAAAGGTATTATTTTCCCTAGAAATATTATTTTTAGTACAGTAGTAGTTGATGATGTAGGTGGCGGCAATGGTAGTATTACCGTTAACGCTCAAGGAGGCTACCCACCGCTTACTTATTCTAAAGATGGAGGCAGTACTTATCAGAGTTCTAATATATTCAGCGG
>Ga0193954_1000162_pt1 | contig 40424 bp, 44 predicted proteins | sample BB_5_MG_FD_140340 | JGI IMG/M metagenome (GOLD analysis project Ga0193954, IMG submission 140340) | Microbial mat bacterial communities from the Broadkill River, Lewes, Delaware, United States - BB_5_MG | ecosystem: Environmental > Aquatic > Freshwater > River > Microbial mats | place: USA...
AACAATCAAATGATGTTTTATTGTCATCAGATTTGTTAGGATAGAATCTACAATTTTTTATTACTTCGTTAGGTTCTCCAAAATGAGAAATCAATTCTTCAGAACTTAATATTACAGAAACATTTTCGAGCTTGGTTTTACTTATTTGGAATAATTCCATTCCATTCTTTTCGGAAGCTGTTTTACAACCTAATAATACTACGGATAATAATAAAATGACTTTATTCAAACAAATATATTTTTTTAGCTTGTAGCTAACGTGTTATATCAACACAATAATAGTAATTTATCATGTAAATATTCGGGATAACAGCAGTTTTTTGTAATTGTTATCCTTTGTTTTATTTATGATATCTAAAGTTTTTTTAGTTGTTTTATGCTTTGCGCATAGCTAATTATATGTTGAAAATGTTTTCAGATTACTAGGTTTAATCGAAGTACTAATTAATTGTATTCAACAAAAAAAAAGATGTTTTATGGTATGAAATTATTTTTTATATTGCATATAAATATTTGTATAACTAGTGAACATAAAACTGAACACGTTTTTGAACACGATTCTACATAATAATAGCGTGAAACCCCAGTAAAATGGTTTCAAAAAAGGAGGTCTTGGGGCTCATAACCCGAAGGTCACAGGTTCGAGTCCTGTTCCCGCTACGAAGCGAAAGCTAAAAAAATCAACGGATTGTGTCTCACAATCCGTTTTTTTATGTCTTCTATTTTCTTACTTTTACAAAGCGTACACGAAAACGTACACGTTTTTCCGATGAAATCAAATTATTCCGAGCCTAAAATATATACAGGTAGGACTGTCAAAAGTTAAAACCGATAAGAGCGATTCAAAACTTATTTGTAGTTACACGAATCAAGTAGACTTAAAGCTATGGAAAGGCAATTCTAAGGAAGAAATAGAATGTCTTCAAATCGTTAGAACGCTTTCTGTATATACAAAGCAAAGCACTATGCTAAAAAAACAAACTGCATGGTGAATCTGTTTTGGGAAATCCCAGTAAGCTTGTTGTTACCTCTTTAAAACGTAGTTTAAGACAACTAACAAAAGAGATGAAAATGTTAGAGGATAAGCTGTTAATTTTAGTAAAACAATCGCATCAAAATTTGTTTACCCGCTTAAAAACGATTCCAGGCATCGGCCCAAAAACAGCAATTATGTTAGTGGTTTTAACAGGAGGTTTTGATCGTTTTACAAGTGCAAGTGAGTTGTGCAGCTATGCTGGATTAACACCAATAATTAGACAAAGTGGGAGTAGTATAAAAGGGAGGCCACGAATAAGTAAAATGGGAATCAAAAGCTGAGAAATTTATTATTTATGTGCAGTTTTAATGCTTGTAAACACAACAAAGCTTGCCGAGATCTTTATGCGAGAATCGTAGCCAAAGGAAAGAGCAAAAAATTAGCATTAATTGCAGTGTATAATAAACAACTAAAACAGGCCTTTGCTATAGCTAAATCAGGATTAATATATGATGGAAACTATAAAAGTACCTTAGTGAAAAATTAATTTATTTTTACTTGTTTTTTACCACAGTACTTTGTTGGCAAATCGTTTTTTAATCTGTATTTGAAGCCGTAATTCCAATGTAATAATCTTTTTTAGGGTTGTAGACTGTCCAAAAATGAGTTCCCCACCATTCCTTGCCGTCATCAAAGTAATTCGAACAATCGGTATTCCATTTTAAAATCTCAATTTTATTCAAATCCGAAAATAAAAATTCGCAGAAATCAATAAAATACTTTCCTGTTTCATATATACTGTTTGATACTCTAAATCCATGAACAGGGTCTAAAAAAGCTTGTGCAAAGCCTATAGTTAATAATTCAGATGTATTATTTTTATAAAGCTCCGAATCACGAATGTTAATGATATTTCTATGAGTCTCCTCCATGTCGAAATAGAACATACTATTTAGATGTCTAAAACCACTTAAAATGGGTTTCTTTAATTCGAAGTCAAACCAAGGGCCTAAAAATTCTTGTACTGAAATTTTTCTTCCACTTCCAGTTAGTATGTTCTCATCAAAATCAATTTTGAAATAACGATTGTTTTTTTGAAGTTCTAATATTGAATTTTTTGCTGTAAGAAAATGAGAATCGTATTCAGAAATGCTTTTGTCAACTTTGAAAACTTTGATGTCAATTCGTCCACCATAATTATCAAACTCTTTTAACTTATTGTTTATCTCATTATTTTCAAATAATTCAATGCTTTTCAAATCAGATTGAGGTTTTTCTTAAATGTTGCCAACGGTTACGGCTATGAGTAGTTGCGTTGTTTAACACTTAACTTTGCAAGCACGCACCCAACTGAAAATCCTCGAGGATTTTCAGAAGTAGGCGAGAACAAGCAATTACTTATAGCCATTGTTGTGTGCAGTTATTTTTTTTGTCTATGTTGTTCTTGAGCTTCAATTTGTTGGTTTAATACCAATTCAGGAATCATTGATTTAGGTGGCATTTTCTTATCTTTTATAGGGTTGTATTCAGATACTTTTAGAATTGATTTGTTATACTTCTTTAAAATAGTATATGATTTTTCACACCAATCAATAAGTCCTAGAATAGCATCAAAATCTTCCTGTGGTGGTTTCATAGAATAGCTAGCCAACACTTTTACTCTAGGAAAATTTGTAGCCTGGTCAGATTGTCTAATTGCATTTATATTTAGCAAAAAATTGTTAAAAGTACTTTCTGTCAATTGGTGGATATGTCCGAATACTATTGGTTCCAAATTATTTGAGTGTCTATCTAGTATTTTGTCACCTCTATCCTTAAATTCTTTTGCATTTTGTATTATCCAATCCCACCATTTTCTAGCAGGAAACACATTTGGTTCAGCATCCATATGCAAATTACTCAATATTTTTGTCATTCCATTGTCTGAAAAAAAGTCCTTAATTGACGTAGGGTCAGGCTCTGGAACAGTTTCCCTAAATGTGGTCGTCCAAAAACTTATATATCGACTAGTGTATAATCTTACATCTTCATAAACAGCTAATTTTTGAGGAATATTTTTAGATTCTTCCCTTTTTCTTATCAATCGGTCAATTATAAGTACAGTTACTACTACACCTAACATTTCTGTGAAAAAATTCAGTCCAAAATCTTCTGTTTTACTCGAAGAAAACCAAAATATCAATCCAATTGATACTAGTAGAATCAAAGTCAGAATTAAGGAAATCTCATTTTTAATTAAATTCAAAAGTTTTTTCAATGTGAGTAGTTTTTTTTAATTGCACACAACGTGTTATATAAATTTCTTTACACTCTTTATCCCTTTTTATATTAGGGCTATCATGTGTTTTTAGTTCGGTATTGTAATTTTTATAAAACTATAAAATAGTTTGGAAATTTATATACGTGATGTTACGTATTTTATACAAATTAATTTAGAGTATAAAGTTGGATATTATTATTGAAATTGGGTTATGGTTTTCCGTAATATGATGTTTTATTGAGCTATAAAGTTGCGTTTTATAGCTCGATTTAATTTAGTTTGATTTCATTTGGTATTTTAAATAGATATTGAAGCAATAATTTTTTTCTTGAATAATACTAAGGTCACAAAGCACTAAATTCTTGTTAATTAAATCTTTCTATTTCAAAATTTCGTAAATTTGTATTTAGTATGAAACAAATATTCCATAAAATAATGTCTTTAGCAATGGCTTTTGTAGTGTTATGCTCTACAATGTCATTTACGCTTAATATGCATTATTGTGGAGATGCTTTAGTAGAAACAGCTGTTTTTAATAAGGCAAAAGGCTGTGGTATGGAAATGCAAAAGCCATCTACAGAAGGATGTTCTATTACTAAGAAAAACTGTTGTAATGATAAACAATTATTAGTTGATGGTCAGGATGAACTACAATTACAAGTTGACAAAATTTCATTAGAACAACAGGTATTCATTGCTTCATTTGTTTACACTTATATTAACCTTTTTGAAGGTTTAGAAAATAATGTATCTTCTTACGAAGAATACAAACCGCCACTCGTCATAAGACAACTCTACAAAATAGACGAGACGTATTTAATTTGATTTTTAAACAATAGACTGTTTTATCCTATGGCTTTGTGTTATAAGGATAATTTGTTGTATTCGGTGTTTTCCTAACGTCAATGTCTAACTGTTTAATAATCAATATGTATGCTTAATAAAGCAATCAAATTTCTTATCGAGAATAAACTCGTTGCGGTGCTTCTACTCGTCCTTTTTGTTGGATGGGGAACTGTAAACGCACCTTTTAATTGGGATACAGGTTTTTTACCTAGTAATCCTGTAGCTGTTGATGCCATTCCAGATATTGGAGAAAATCAACAAATTGTATTTACAAAGTGGGATGGTCGTTCGCCACAAGATATTGAAGATCAAATCACTTATCCTTTAACCACTTCTTTACTAGGTATTCCTGGAGTAAAAACCATTCGTAGTTCATCTATGTTTGGGTTTTCAAGTATCTATATCATTTTTGAAGAAGATGTAGAGTTCTATTGGAGTCGAAGTCGCATACTTGAAAAGCTCAATTCCTTACCAAGCGGCTTATTGCCAGAAGGGATCAATCCTGCTTTGGGACCAGATGCCACAGGTTTAGGGCAAATATATTGGTACACTCTTGAAGGTCGAGATGAAAACGGAAATGTTACTGGTGGTTGGGATTTACACGAACTGCGTAGCATTCAAGATTACTATGTAAAGTATGCCTTATCATCTGCAAGTGGTGTTTCCGAGGTGGCTTCCATTGGTGGTTATGTTCAAGAATATCAAGTTGATGTTAATCCTGAATTGATGCGTCAATACAACATTAGTTTAAATCAAGTTGTGAAAGCTGTAAAGAGTAGCAATCAAGATATTGGTGCACAGACTCTAGAAATCAATCAAGCGGAGTATTTAGTGCGTGGTTTAGGGTATGTAAAATCTGTTGAAGATATTGAAAATGCTGTAGTGACTTCAGAAGATTTTACTTCAATTAAGATTAAAGACATTGGTAAAGTAGCATTAGGTCCAGCAACACGAAGAGGTTTATTGGATAAAGAAGGTGCAGAAGTTGTTGGAGGTGTTGTGGTGGCGCGATATGGTGCTAACCCCATGGAAGTCATTAATAATGTAAAAGCTCAAATTGAAGAACTGAAAGGTGGGTTACCTTCAAAAGTATTGGCAGATGGACGAACATCTCAATTAACAGTTGTTCCTTTCTATGATCGAACCGAGCTTATTGAGGAAACATTAGACACGCTTAATGAAGCATTGACTCTAGAAATATTAATTACCATTTTGGTGATTATTGTTATGGTTTTTAATTTAAGAGCTTCTATTTTAATTTCTGGATTGTTGCCTGTAGCCGTATTAATGGTATTTGTTACCATGAAACTGTTTAACGTAGATGCAAATATTGTAGCACTTTCTGGTATTGCAATTGCAATTGGAACTATGGTAGATGTAGGCGTCATTCTCGCAGAGAATATGATTCGCCATCTCGATGATGAAAAATTACGGCTACGAGAAGATGGTACAGAGCTAACTACAAATGAAATAGTTTATAATGCAACAGCCGAAGTTTCTGGAGCTATTTTAACTGCGGTATTAACTACAATTATCAGTTTTGTTCCTGTTTTTACAATGATTGGTGCAGAAGGAAAATTGTTTAGACCACTTGCATTTACCAAAACGATGGCTTTATCTGCATCTTTGGTTATTGCTTTGTTTTTAATTCCACCATTTGCAGCTTATTTATTCAGAAAGACATCACTGAAAAGTTCATTTAAATACATTATAAATGGTGCTTTAATAATTGTAGGAATAGCAATTATGGTCATTGGGTATTGGTTAGGAATTATTTTAATTGCTTTTGGTGTTGTAGGTTTACTTGGAGTTTTAGGTAAACTGAATAAGAAAAATAGCAATCTTACAAATATTATTATTTCGTGTACAGCCATTATATTTTTACTTGCCGAGTATTGGAGACCATTAGGCTTTGACAGAAGTATTCTAATAAACTTAATTTTTGTATCGATTATTTGCTTCGGAATTTTAGGGGTATTTTCAATTTTCAGAAAATATTATGGACAAATTTTAAATTGGGCTTTAGCAAACAAGTTATTGTTTTTAATGATTCCAGCAACAGTGCTTGTTTTTGGAGCATGGATAATGAACAATACAGGAAAAGAATTCATGCCATCTCTAAACGAAGGTTCTTTTCTGTTAATGCCAACGTCTTTACCACATTCTGGTGTTGAAGAAAATAAACGCGTGCTTCAGCAATTAGATATGGCTGTAGCCACAATTCCTGAAATCGAAACCGTAGTAGGAAAAGCTGGAAGAACAGAATCTGCTTTAGATCCTGCACCTTTATCTATGTACGAAAACATGATTCAGTATAAATCTGAATACATGCGTAACTCAAAAGGAAAAATACAACGATACAAAGTAAACGATGATGGCGCTTTTGAGTTAAAAGATGGAAGGTTTATAGCGAATCCTAATAATTCAGAAAATACTGTTTTTACAAAAGTTGAACATAAACAACTTATCGAAGATAATGATGGCGAATTCTATCGTAATTGGCGACCAGAAATTAATAGTCCTGATGACATTTGGAATGAAATAGTAAGAGTTACCAAATTACCAGGCGTTACTTCTGCACCAAAATTACAGCCCATAGAAACCAGATTGGTCATGCTTCAAACAGGTATGCGAGCACCAATGGGAATAAAAGTAAAAGGACAAGATTTAAAACAAATTGAAGCCTTTGGATTGCAATTAGAAAGCCTTCTAAAACAGGCAGAAGGCGTTAAAGTTGAAGCTGTTTTTGCCGATAGAATTGTAGGTAAACCGTATTTGCTTATTGATATTGATCGCCAAAAAATAGCACGCTATGGTGTGTCTATTGAAGATGTACAAAGTGTGCTAAAAGTGGCCATTGGAGGTATGCCTATAACGCAAACGGTTGAAGGCAGAGAACGTTATGCTGTTAGAGTGCGATATCCAAGAGAGTTGCGTGGTAATCCAAAAGATATAAAAGACATTTATATTCCTGTTGAAAAGGGCAGTCCTGTTCCGTTAAGCGAGTTGGCGACTATTCGATATGAGCAAGGTCCACAAGTTATAAAAAGTGAAGATACTTTTTTAGTTGGCTATGTGTTGTTTGATAAATTAGATGGTTTTGCAGAAGTGGATGTTGTGGAGAATGCACAAGCTTTATTTCAACAGAAAATTGATTCAGGAGAATTAACGGTTCCCAAAGGCATCAGTTATAAATTCACAGGAACCTACGAAAATCAATTAAGAGCAGAAAAGACATTATCTGTTGTTGTGCCATTAGCACTCGCTATTATTTTCCTAATTCTGTATTTCCAGTTCAAATCTGTAACCACATCATTAATGGTGTTTACAGGAATAACGGTTGCATTTGCAGGTGGTTTTATTATGCTATGGCTGTATGGTCAAGATTGGTTTTTTAATTTCAGTTTATTTGGCGAGAATATGCGAGACCTTTTTAATATGAAAACGGTCAATTTAAGTGTCGCAGTTTGGGTTGGTTTTATTGCGCTATTTGGTATCGCCACAGATGATGGTGTTGTTATGGCAACATACCTTACACAAACATTTAAACGAGACAAACCTTCGGATAAAAAGAGTATTAGAATTTCCGCTTTACAAGCAGCCGAAAAACGTATTCGTCCGTGTTTAATGACAACAGTTACTACCATTTTGGCGCTGTTACCAGTATTGACATCCACAGGGAAAGGAAGCGACATTATGATACCTATGGCAATTCCAATATTTGGCGGAATGGTTATAGACATTACTTCTTACTTTATTGTACCTGTTTTATATAGCTGGAGAGAAGAGTTCAAATTAAAAAGAGCAAACAAATGAAAAGAATAATTTATACACTTATAGGTTTATTAACTTTTAGTGTTTCTAATGCGCAAGAATTAGAAGCATTTATGGACGAAGGGTTAAAAAATAATCCTGAGATTCAAAAGTTTGAATTACAGTATAATATTGCTTTAGAAAAAGTGAATGAAGTCAATACCATTCCTAATTCCGAATTTAGTGTTGGCTATTTTGTAAGCGAACCAGAGACCAGAACTGGACCACAGCGTTTTAAACTTTCAGTAAAGCAAATGATGCCATGGTTTGGTACAATTACTTCACGAGAAAATTATGTGAGTGCATTGGCAGATGCAAAATATGAAGACATTGTTATTGCTAAACGAAAATTAATGGCTTCGATATCTCAATCCTATTATAATTTATATGCGAATAAGGCAAAACAGATGGTGCTAATTGAAAACATCAAATTACTAGAAACTTATGAAACATTAGCATTAACATCGGTTGAGGTTGGTAAAGCTTCAGCAGTAGATATACTGCAATTACAAATGCGTCAAAATGAAATGCAACAACTAAAAGAGGTTTTAGGTCAACAGTTTTTAGCAGAACAAACTAATTTGAATAATCTTTTGAACAGGGAAAATGATGTTGCTATTACTGTGGTAGATCGTTTGATGATGCCTTCAGAAGATTTTGAAATCGCTACAGGAAACTTAGTGTTACACCCCGAATTGTTGAAGTATGATAAATTATATCAATCCGTAGAACAATCAGAATTATTAAACCAAAAAGAAAGCAGTCCTATGATTGGTTTTGGGTTAGACTATATCAATGTTTCAGAAAGACCAGATATGAATTTCTCGGATAACGGAAAAGATATTGTGATGCCTATGTTTTCGGTTTCTATCCCAATTTTTAATAAAAAATATAAATCGCAAACCAAGCAAAATGAGTTGGAACAGCAAGAAATTATAGCTCAAAAACAAGAACGCTTAAACACGTTGAAAACGCTTCTAGATAAAGCGATAAATGAACGTATTGCTGCAAGAATAAGTTATGCCACCCAAACTAAAAACTTAAAACAAGCTAAAGATGCAGAAGATATTCTTATTAAAAGCTACGAAACAGGAACAATTGATTTTAATGATGTTTTAGATATCCAAGAACTACAACTAAAGTTTCAAATAAGCCAAATAGAGTCAATCAAAACTTATTATGTTCAATCAACTATTATTAATTATTTAACACAGTAACAATGAAACACACATATATAATAACAGGAATGACCTGCAATAATTGTAAGGCTTCCGTAGAAAAATATTTAAGTAAAATAGACCACGTATCAGAGGTGTCTGTTAATCTTGAAAAAGGTGAAGCGGAAGTGAAAATGGATAAGCATATTTCAACTGAAATATTACAAAAAGCATTGCCAGAAAAGTATACCTTATCCGAAAAGGAAGAGAAGAATGTGTTTAGATCTTCAAGTATGGCGGCAATGCCAATGGAAGAAGAAAAAAGCAAACTGCAACAATTAAAACCGCTTTTGCTTATAATCTTTTATATCGCTTCGGCAAGTATTTTACTTCACTATAAAAATTGGTCTTGGAACGCATTTATGCTCGATTTTATGGGCTTGTTCTATATCGTATTCAGTTTCTTTAAAATGTTAGACTTAAAAGGGTTCCCAGAATCATTTAGTATGTACGACCCTTTAGCAAAACGCTTGCCAATCTATGGTAAAATATATCCTTTTATTGAAACGGTTTTAGGTATTATGTTCCTAATGCGATTTGAAATAACTATCGCACTCATCGTCACACTTCTTGTTTTAGGAATTACAACAATTGGTGTTACAAAAACACTTTTAGACAAGAAAGCTATTCGATGTGCCTGCTTAGGGACAGCTTTAAAGCTACCAATGACAGAAGCTACTTTTATAGAGAATGCTATCATGATAGTGATGGCAAGTTTAATGTTAATCTTTTAAATAGAATTATGATGGAAAATCACAACAATATAAAGAAATCAAATTATAAAAAATTGGCATTAATGATGCTGGTCTCATTTATAATGATGTATGCAATTATGTTTTTAAATGTATTTGAATTAGATCACGTTTTATTAAGTACAACTCGTACTTATATGGCATTGTTAATGGTTGCACCAATGGTAATATCAATGCTATTATTTATGTGGAAAATGTATAAAAATGTAAAAGTCAATTATGCAATTATTGGTGTTTCAACACTTGTATTTGTATGCAGCCTATACGGTTTAAGAACACAAACACCTATTGGTGATCTGCAATGGATGAAAGCTATGATACCACATCATTCATCGGCTATATTAACAAGTTCAAATGCAAATTTTAAAGATGATGAAGTTCAAAAGTTGGCAAATGATATTATTAAAGCACAAAAAAAGGAAATCGCAGACATGAAAGCAATGATAAAACGATTAGAAAATGAAAAATAATAAAATAGTAATATACGTTGGGTTGCTCATAGCAGGTGTTCTTTTAGGATGGTTGCTTTTCGGTGGTTCATCAAAAGAAGAAACAGAGCATAATCACAATAAGGTTGCATCAACTAATCAAATGTGGACCTGTTCTATGCATCCACAAATTATGCAACCAGAATCAGGGGATTGTCCTATATGTGGGATGGATTTAATTCCTGCTGAGAGTAGTGCAGATGGTTTATTAGCAGACCAATTCAAATTGACTGAAAATGCGATGGCTTTAGCTAATATTCAAACAACTATTGTTGGCAAAGGCAATGTTGATGGCAACACGATTAAACTATCTGGTAAAATAGCACAAAATGAAGAGGCAAACGCAGTTCAAGTCAGTTATTTTTCGGGTAGAATAGAACGTTTGAATGTCAGTTTTACAGGCGAAAAAGTTCGTAAAGGTCAATTGTTAGCAACCATTTATTCGCCAGAATTGTATGCAGCACAACAAGAATTGATTACAGCTTCATCATTAAAAGAATCACAACCTGCATTATATAAGGCGGTTCGTAATAAATTGAAATTATGGAAGCTCTCTGAAAATCAAATCAATCAGATTGAAGAAACCCAAAAAGTGAAAGAAAACTTTCCAGTATATGCTACGGTTTCTGGAACAGTTACCGAAAAATTAGTAGAACAAGGAGATTACATAAAGCAAGGGCAGCCATTGCTTAAAATTGCAAACCTAAATACCGTTTGGGCAAATTTTGATGTCTATGAAAATCAAATAGATGTATTTAAAAAGGGACAAGAAGTTTTAGTGACTACAAATGCTTATGCCAATAAAGAGTTTAAAGGGAAAGTAGATTTTATTGACCCAATTTTAGATAACAAAACAAGAACAGTAACCTTACGTGTCGTGCTTAATAATGAAAACGATGTATTTAAACCAGGAATGTTTGTTACAGCAACTATCAATGCTGCTAAAAATGAAAAAACCGAAGTATTAACCATACCAACTTCCGCTGTTCTATGGACAGGTGAGCGCTCTGTAGTCTATATAAAAACAAATTCAAATCAGCCTGTTTTTGAAATGCGAGAGATTAAATTAGGTAATCAAATTGGTAATAAATATGAAGTGTTAGAAGGAGTGTTTGTTGGAAATGAAATCGTAACTAACGGAACATTTACTGTTGATGCAGCAGCTCAATTGCAAGGTAAAAAGTCTATGATGAATAAAGATGGTGGCAAAGTAATGACAGGTCACGAAGGGCATTTAGGAATGGATCATAATGTATCAAAAAAAGAAAGTGACCATACTAACATGAACGAAAGATTGACAGTATCAGAGAAATTTCAAGAACAATTAAAAGTTGTTTACAATGAGTATATCAATTTAAAAGATGCTTTAGTTAAAGAAGATTCAAAAAGTACTTCAATAAACGCAACAAGTTTATTAAACAATTTAAGTAAAGTAGATATGAAGTTGTTGGCCGATAATATGGCGCATAACCGTTGGATGTCATTAGAAAAGGAAATTAAATCTTCTGCAACTTCCATTTCTAAAACTTCAGATATAAAAGCTCAAAGAGACCATTTCAAATATTTATCATCACACTTCATCAATGTTGTACAAGTGTTTGGAGTCAATGAAAAAGTCTATGTAGAGTTTTGTCCAATGGGTGATAACAATAAAGGTGCATATTGGTTGAGCAAAGAAGAAAAAGTAATCAATCCATATTTTGGCAGCGCCATGCTAACCTGTGGAGAAGTAAAACAAGTAATAGAATAATAATAAATCAAGTACTAACAATTAAATTTTAAATCAATGAATTTTTCAAAGAAAAATCACGAACACAAAAACGAAAATGTAATCAACGTGAGTAAAAAAGTAATTTTAAGTGTCGCTGTAATAGCAGCATTAGGTTTAACAAGTTGTAAAGACGAAACAAAAAAAGAAACAACAGAAGCAAAAACGGAAAAGTCTAAAGATATGGCTATGGCAGACTTATCTTTTGGAGTAAGAGGTAATTGCGGAATGTGTAAAAGTACCATTGAAAAAGCAGCAAATAGTGTGGGTGGTGTAGCAAGTGCTAATTGGGATGTGGATAAAAAGAAAATTGATGTCTCTTTTGATGATACTAAAACAGATGCAATGGCAATTCATAAAGCAATAGCGGCATCAGGTTACGATACAGATAAAGTTCCAGGAAGTGAAGACGCTTATAAAGGTTTACCAGGTTGTTGTCAATACGACCACGAAATGATGATGAATCAGTCAGGTGAAATGAAATCCAAAGACCATTCTAATCACGACCATTAAACCAGCTTTGAAAGAGTCTTTTTCGGAAGGCTCTTTTTATTCTCACAGCCCATAACCCAGTTTTTATATCTTAAAAAATCTCTGTTTTTTGTGTTGTCAACTCATATTACATAGTTGGTTTTATATTGTAATAGTTCTATTTAATGCTATTATAGTACATAGCTTGTTTCTTTCTGTTACCAAGAAATAGGATGTAAAAAAAATAGGTCAATAAAAGTTTTAAGCCTAAAATTATATTGGAAGATTTTAATATATTTGAATTAGTATTAATCAGAGTACACAATACCGTACACGATTTTATAGCGGAAAGGTAAAATAAGGGCTTTTTTTGATAAAAATATCAAACTCATAACCCGAAGGTCACAGGTTCGAGTCCTGTTCCCGCTACTAAGTAAGACAAGGCTTTCGAGAAATCGAAAGCCTTTTTTATTTGCCTTCTTTTTATATAATCCTGTTATAATACGATCTCTAATAGCATCAATAATTAATTGTATTGCATCAATTAAGAATAGAGAATACTCATAATTTTACCATAAAGAAAGTTATATGACTAACTGTTTTTAAGACTTTCTTTAAATGAATGTTTAATCAATAAATTTAAAATTATGAAAATTAGAAATTTAATAATAACGATGGCATTGCTGTTTGTAACTGTATTTGCATTTGCTCAAAATAAAGATGATAAACGTGTTATGAAAGATGCAGAGAAAGCAATCTCAACGTTAAAGAAGTCAGATGTTGGATTAGAGAAATTTTTTAGCAATTCTTCGGGCTATGTTGTGTTTCCAAATATAGGAGAAGGTGCCTTAATTATAGGTGCGGCTTCAGGTAATGGTGTTGTTTATGAAGACGGAATGCCTATAGGAATGGCTGATATGAAAAAGCTAGACATTGGTTTACAAGCAGGCGGAGAAGCCTATATACAAGTTGTGTTCTTTGAAACAGAAGAGGCCTTAAATGCATTTAAGCAAGGAAACTTTGAGTTTTCTGCAGAAGCAAAAGCGGTAATAGTAGATAAAGGAGCTAGTAAAAATGTCAATTATAATGATGGTGTTGTCATTTTTGCAAAATCAAAAGCTGGAGCAATGGCAGATATTTCAATAGGTGGTCAAAAATTTAATTATTCAGAATTTTAATAGATCAATTAAATCCATATCACAAAGGAAAGCCGGTTATTATAATCGGCTTTTTTTACATTTTAAAAAGTTCAATCTATAGAAATATTTAGTTTCAATCTTTATGTTTTAGTGATTCTGTAAAATAACATAGTGATTTATGTGAATTTTAATATTAAATTTGATTAAAATCAAAATAGAGTAAATATTAACCTAGTGCTATACGATTTATAATGAAATTATTGTTAAAATTCGATTTTACTAAAGTTTGCAATACTGTTTTAAAGCAGAAATTGGAAGCGCACCAATTCAATTATCAGCAAACAGCTTTTGGTGAAATAGAATTGATGGATAAAGTATCAGAAGAGCAGTTAAAACTGTTTCATGAAGATATTAATAGTTTCGGAATAGAGGTTGTAGAAGACCCTAAAAAAATCGTTATTCAAAAAATTAAAGATGTCATCGTAGATATGGTCTTTAATGAAAAGGATATAAATGTGAAGACTTCTGTTTATTTGTCTGAGCAACTCGAAGAGAATTACAACTACTTGTCTAATTTGTTTTCTGAAATGACTTATACGTCCATTGAAAATTTTATTATATTACAGAAAATAGAGTACACTAAGATATTATTGACAAATGAAGATCTTTCGCTTACCGAAATAGCATTTAAACTCAACTATTCCAGTGTGGCACATTTAAGTAAACAATTTAAAAATACAACAGGTATTACACCTTCAGCTTTTCAGCGTATTATTGCTAAAAGAAAACAAATAAACTAACCTAACTATAAGTTTGTAGATATGAATAGCGATTATATTAATATAGCTTTGGCTGATGATGATGAGGACGATAGGTTATTTTTTACCGAAGCCTTTGAAGAATTGAAAATTAAAAGTAAAGTTTTACTTTTTAAGGATGGTATAGAATTAATGGAATATTTAAATGATTCCAATAATACCCTTCCTAACTTATTATTTCTAGATCTTAATATGCCAAAAAAATCAGGACTAGAATGTTTAAAAGATATCAAATCGGCTAAACGATTAAGAGGTATGGCCATTGCCATTTACTCTACGTCGGCATCAGAAGAAGATATCGAAAACACCTTTGTTAAAGGTGCCAATGTATATATTAAGAAGCCTAATGATTTTGAAAAGCTTAAAAAAGTACTTTCAGAAGTCGTAACTACCAATTGGCAATATCATACCAGTGGTTTAAATAAAGACAATTTTTTATTAAGATTATAAGCTATGCCAACACCTTCCAGCAGATACCTAAGAACCGCTTTTGTCGTTGGTCTTTTTGTTATTTTATGTATAGGTGGTTTTACGTATAAACATATTAGTGAGTTATCTCAAACATCAAAAGTTGTTAAAGATAATTACTCGTTAAGAAGTGAGTTAGAGCTTATTATTTCCAACCTAAAAGATGCTGAAATAGGACATAGAGGCTTTTTGCTAACGCATGATTCACTATTTCTTAATCCGTACAATGAGAGTCTACAAAAAATAACCAACAACCTTTCTAGGCTAGATACTCTAATTGTTCCTAATGGTGAGCAGGTAGAAAAACTCAAGGAATTAAAGAGCGATATTGCATCACGCTTTAAGAATTTTGACAAATCGTTTAGTTTAGCAAAGGATGATGCAATACTCTCTCAAGATTTATTATTCTTACTTCATGAAGGTGAAATTAAGATGGACAGAATCCGTGCAGATATCACCGAAATGTTAGAATTAGAGCAGCGTTTATTAATACACAATCAAGAGATTAATGAAGAGAAAATAGGTTTAACACCCTTGTTGTTTTATGGCCTATTAATAGTAACATTAGTTATTCTTTTACTAGCTTATTTTAAGATGACTAAGGATTTAAAAGTTCTAAAAGAGAATAATGTTGAATTAGAAATTTTTGAAAAATTAACCAAACAATCTGAGATTGTGAGTAATACCAGTACTTGGGTTTGGTATATTGAAGAAAATGAATTTGAGTTTTCAGATAATTTATATCGTCTAGTAGGTGAAGAGCCACAAAGTTTTGAACCAACTTTAGAAAATTTTTATAAATACGTACACGAAGAAGATATCAACCATTTAGGACAGCAAGTTAATATGATGATGCGCGAAGAAGAATTGCCTTTTACGACGTATCGCGTAGTACACAAAGATGGGACCATTAGGCATCTAAAGGCTTATTCTAAACTTATGGATGATACTGAAGGTGATAAAAAAATGTTTGGTGTTACCATTGATATTACAAGTGAAGTTGAAAACTACAGAATTATAGAGCAGCGTAATCAAGAGTTAGAACGTACCAATAAAGAACTGTCTGCGTTTAATTATGTTGCGAGTCATGATTTGCAAGAGCCTTTAAGAAAAATCCAGACTTTTATGTCACGACTAGAGGCTAAAGAAAAGGATCGTATTTCTGAAAGTGGACAACTCTATATTCAAAGAATGAAGTCTGCATCTGCGCGAATGCGTATGCTTATCGAAGATTTATTGCAATATTCCAGAACAAACACATCAGAAAAGGAATATTTAAAAACAAATATGAATATGCTCTTAGAGCATGCTAAGACAGAGCTTTTAGATAGTATTGAAGAGAAACAAGCTAAAATTATTTGTGATGATTTACCAACAATGGAGGTCATTTCGTTTCAAATTCAACAATTGTTTATCAACTTAATAAGCAATTCGTTAAAGTATAGTAAAGAAGATGTTCCTCCAATAATAGAAATTACACACGAAGAGGTGCGCTCTAGAGATGTAGAGCAAATAAAGGAATCCTTATATAAGTTTCATCATAAAATCACCTTTAAGGATAATGGTATTGGGTTTGAGCAAACTTATGCCGAAAAGATCTTCTTACTCTTTAATAGGTTGCATGGTAAATCTGAATATTCAGGTACAGGTATTGGTTTAGCCATTTGTAAAAAGATTGTAGAAAACCATAAAGGAGTTATTATTGCAGAGGGCAAACCTAATATTGGTGCCACATTTATAATTTACTTGCCGTTTTTAAAATAATAGACATTATCATCTGCCTTAAAATAGTATAAACATTTTCTGAAATTGTATAACATGCTCTATTTGTAATTGAGCATATTTGTTATGAGTTTTACTCCTCATTTTTATTAGTGCTTAAACTATTTCTTTTAACCGGTTTATAGCAAATTTCTGTAAAGAGTTGGAGCTCTTAATAAAATCGTTTTTCTACAATGAAGACTTTTCTTTACGTTTTTTTAGTGCTGTTAGTTATCCTTTGGGCGATAGGCTTTTTTGTTTATGCATTATCTGCTGTAATTCACATTGTATTAGTAGTAGCTATTATATTACTTATAGTTGTCAATAGAAATAATTCTAAAGATTAACACAAGCCTTCTTCAAGGTTACTTCAATTTAAACGTTTCCATTTAAATCTATTTTTTTAATTATCCATTCTGCCTGGTTATTCTTCAGTGTATTTGTAAGCATTGGTTTATATGGAGTTGATGGTTGATTTAATAGACCTCTAATTTGTACTTTTTTATGTTTTGTTTAACACATATTAGAAATGATGTAACAAAACTGAGGAATTGTATAACATAGCAAGCCTAAAGAGGTTGTTACTTTGTCATAAGAAAATTAACCAATCAATTATATCATGAAAATATCATCTAAACATTTACAAAAGCAGTTTGCAAGAGTGGGAAGAATTTTTCCAAAACGCAAATTTGAAGTTGCTTATTCAGAACTAAGGTATTCAAAACTTAATGCCGTAGTAAGCACCAAAGAGACCATTTAAGTTTACAAGAGTTACAATCCTAATGAGTAAGATTAAATAGGATTTATAAAAATTACAGTCTAACCAAAAACAAACACATATGAAAACTATAGAGATTAAAGCAAATAATTTACAATTTATGTTTCACGCTTTAAATAATGAAGTTGGTGGAACTTTTACAACAAACCTAAAAGAGGTTGAGTTAAAAATAGATAATGAGTTAGGTGTAGGCTTAATTAGAGGTATAGAACTAGAAAGAAACACTGTATTCATTGAGTTTGATGTAAAGTTTAAAGAAGACATTAAGTTCGTTGTAGAAAGTTCTAAACGATCAGTAGTTAACTTTTTATATTGTTCAGAAGGAAAATTAAAACATTCTTTTAATAATAATGGGTCTTCAAACACAGTTAAAACATTTCAAACAGGAATTTCTGCTAATATTGAGACCAATGAAAATCATATCAGCTTTTTTAAAGACGTTTATGTAAACTCTACGATTATTTCGGTGAACACCTCTGAAAAGAGCTCAGCGAAGCACCATATAAATAGTATGGTTTCAGAACTTTTTATTTCAGGAAAAACAGCAGATTATAGTTATGTAGGTTCTTATAACTTAAAAATTGCAGAAAACATTAAGCAATTAAAGGCTATAAAGCAAGATGGTGTTGTAAGAACATTATTAATTCAAGGATTAGTGAATTTTGTATTAGCCATGGAGATAGAACAACATTCTTTAGATCTAAAGAGTTCTCAAAATCCAACAGGATCATTAACTGCATTTGAATTAAAGCAAATAAAAGAATTATCGGATTACATTAATAATTTCCCTGAGACTAACCTAAGCGTTACAGAATTGGCAGCGAAGATTTCAATAAGTCCAGCTAAGGTTCAGGAAGGATTTAAATTAATGCATGGTAAGACGCTTAACAGTTTTATAAGATCAGTAAGAGTTAAGAAGTCTGAAGAGCTTATTAAAAACACAGACTTAAACATTTCTGAAATTGTATATTCATTAGGGTTTTCAAGTAGAAGTTACTTCTCTAAAATCTTTAAAGCGCAATACAATTGCTCGCCAATAGAGTATAAACAAAACATTAAGTTAGCTGCAACAGCATAATATAGATCAAAAAAAGAGTGTTAAAAAAAAGAATAAAGAATGAAATGTCATATTGAGCGCAGTCGAAATACTTATAGGGATTTAATTCTTCGACTGCACTCAAGCTGACATATGTTCAAACAGATTGTCTTAGACATCTCTAATGTCATAAAGATTAAGTTAGCTGTAACAGCATAATATATATTAAAAAGAGGTTGTATAAATAGTATTTTAAATATTTATACAACCTCTTTTTTTTGATTTCTTAATCAAAGAATAACTCAAATTTATATTTTTGATTCATGAATGATAATTTTACAAACGAATTCTTCGGAATTGGAATTCAGAATGGGAAAACGCCAGAAAATTTAGGAGTGCTTTGGAGGTCTGCTCAAAATCTAGGAGCAAGTTTTATTTTTACAATAGGCAATCGTTATGCAAAACAAGCTTGTGATACCCATAATGCGGTTAAATCAATGCCATATTTTCACTACGATACTTTTGAAGATTTCTTTAATAATATCCCTAAAGGAGCAAGACTCGTTGGAGTAGAATTAACAGAAGAAGCTGTGGCTTTAGAAACTTTTAATCATCCTAGACGTTGTGTTTATTTATTAGGTGCAGAAGACCATGGGCTGTCTAAACAGGCTATCGAAAAAAGCCATTTTTTAGTAAAATTTCAATCTCAATTAAGTCTTAATGTGTCTGTCGCAGGCAGTATTGTGATGTACGATAGAGGTATTAATAAACCCAGAGTATAACATCAGGATAATATGATATATAAAAAAACCTTGAATTTTTAATTCAAGGTTTTTTTTTGATATATATTGAAATGGTTTAGCCATTCATAGAAACCAAAAACTCTTCATTGTTTCTAGTTTGTTTGAAACGATCGTTAATGAATTCCATAGCTTCTACTGGATTCATGTCTGCTAAATATTTGCGCATAACCCACATACGTTGAATAGTAGTTGCATCTAATAAAATATCATCACGTCTTGTACTAGATGATGTTAAATCTATTGCAGGGAAAATACGACGGTTAGAAATCTTACGGTCTAACTGTAATTCCATATTACCTGTTCCTTTAAATTCTTCAAAGATAACTTCGTCCATTTTAGAACCTGTTTCTGTAAGCGCTGTTGCAATAATGGTTAAAGAACCACCATTTTCAATGTTACGAGCAGCACCAAAGAAACGCTTTGGTTTGTGTAAAGCGTTCGCATCAACACCACCAGAAAGAATTTTTCCAGATGCTGGTTGAACAGAGTTATAAGCTCTAGCTAAACGTGTAATAGAATCTAAAAGAATAACAACATCATGCCCGCATTCTACCAATCGTTTTGCTTTTTCTAAAACGATGTTTGCAATTTTTACATGTTCATGTGCTTCTTTATCAAAGGTAGAAGCAATGACTTCGCCACGTACATTACGTTGCATATCTGTAACTTCTTCAGGACGTTCATCAATTAATAAAATCATTTGATAAACCTCAGGATGATTCGCTGCAATAGCATTGGCAACATCCTTTAATAACATGGTTTTACCTGTCTTTGGTTGCGATACAATCATACCACGTTGCCCTTTTCCAATTGGAGCAAATAAATCCATGATACGTGTAGAAATTGTTGCTTGCTTTTCGGCAATATTAAATTTCTCTTGAGGAAATAATGGTGTTAAATGTTCAAAAGCAACTCTGTCTCTTACAACATTAGGGTTTTGACCATTAATTTTACTTACCTTAATTAATGGGAAATATTTTTCACCTTCTTTTGGCGGTCTAACATTACCTAAAACAGTATCTCCTACTTTTAGACCAAATAATCTAATTTGAGATTGAGAGACATAAATATCATCTGGAGACGATAGGTAGTTGTAATCCGAAGATCTTAAAAACCCATAACCGTCTTGCATAATATCTAAAACACCTTCACTTTCAATAATCGCATCAAACTCAAAGTCTGGTTCACGATAGCGATTTCTGCTATCTTTATTACCGTTATTTTTATTGCCATCTTTAGAACGTGGTTGCCTGTTGTCCTTGTTGTTTTGTGAACGTCTGTTGTCGTCTTTACGAGGGTTAGGTTTCTTCTGTTCTTGAGGTTTGTTATGAGCTTTTTCGTTAGTAGGTTTGTCAGTACTAGATTTATCTTCTCTAGGTTTGTTTTCTTGAGGTTTGCGCTCTTGTGTCTTACGTTCTTGGGGCTTGCGTGGCTGAGGTTTACGCTCTGGAGGTGTTGCTTTAGTTTCTTCTTTATCGTCAGAAAATTCTAGCGTTTTTTGTTCTTTAGTTTTTGGAGGAGCTTTTTGAACTCTAGCACGCTTTTGTGGCGGCTTACTTGGTTTAGGTTCAGCTTTAGCTTCTGTTTCTACTTTAGCTTTAACAGCAGCAGGATTGGCTGCTTGATAATCTAAAATTTGATAAACTAAGTCTAATTTTTTTTGTGTACGGTATTTTGGTACGTTTAGTTGTTTCGCTATCTCCTGTAATTCAGGAAGTTTTTTAGCTTTTAACTGAGAAATTTCAAACATTCGTATGTTGTATATGTATTATAATTTTGATATTATTAATTCAATATTTTCTAAATGAAATAAAAAGAAAAAAAGTGAGATTAATTTGGAAGATTAGAATGATGCAACTCAGTACGTTACTTCTTTCTATTGCAATAATACAATTTTATTTTAAAACAATTTCTATCTTTTTAAAAAATAAACTGCTAATTTTGCAGAACTTTTTTAATAAAAGATATGATTCAACGCATACAAACCTTATATTTATTTTTAGCTGCTGTTATCTCAGCAGGTTTAATATTTGTGTTTCATTTGTGGACAGATAATTCAGGAGCAAAAGTATTTGCGATAGATAATTATACTTATCTAGGTTTATTTTTGGGTTCTGCATTATTATCTGTATTTTCGATTTTTAGATTTAAAAACAGGAAATCCCAATTTGTTTTGGGACGACTCAATATAGTATTAAACTTTGTTTTACTAGGAATCTTTGTATATCAATCTCTAAATTTATCTGGAGAAATTAACGTTTCTGAGAAAGGTATTGGGATTCTTCTTCCTATTTTTTCTATTGTGTGTTTAGTCTTGGCTAACAAGGCTATTAAAAAGGATGAAGATCTCGTAAAATCTGTAGATCGATTACGATAGACCTAAAATCTTAGTAGTATTAGTGTGAAAAACCCAAACGCTGCCGTTTGGGTTTTTTTTTGTTCTTCATATTTTCTTAAAAAAATAGACTTGTTTTATAAACTAAAATAATATAGTTTAGTTATTGATTTTAAAGTCTCTATTAACAAATGAAAAAACAAGTTTTTTTACATGTATTAGCCGCTTTGGCTTTAATTTTTTTGTTGTATAAATTAGCTGCGTTTACTATAGTTACTTCAATCTTCATTGGTGTAGGTACGGCAGGTTTAGGGTTGTTATATGCTATGAATAATCGTAAAAAATAATTTGGACTAAACGTATTCATGATGCTTTTGTTTTTTTATAATTAAGAATCAAACTCAATTACTTCCAAATCTTTAATTGTTTTTCCTTCAATTTTAAACCGTAACATTGTTCTCACCTTATGAAAACCGTGTTTACCTACAGCGCCAGGATTCATGTGTAATAAATCTAGTTTTTTATCTGGCATCACTTTTAGAATATGAGAATGTCCTGTGATAAAAATATCTGGTGGATTTGCCGTTAATGCTTCTTTCACACGGTTATTGTATTTTGGAGGATAACCACCAATATGAGTTATCCATATACTCATGTCTTCACACATAAATTTGTTGTGAAGAGGAAATTCTGTTCGTGCTTTGGCATCATCAATATTGCCATAAACGGCTCGTAAGGGTTTTAGGTTCTTAATTTTATCGGTAACTTGTAAATCACCAATATCTCCAGCATGCCAAACTTCATCAGCCTGCTTTACGTGTTTAAGAATGGCCTCGTCTATGTAACTATGAGTGTCTGATAAAAGGAGTATTTTTTTCATATTTATTTTTAGAGAAATCGCTAAACTATAACTTTATATTTTAGGATTTCTTTAGCAACTAAAACAGTAACTTTGCACTTTAACAAAAGTAAGATTTCTATTGCGATTTTTTATTGAACTTTCATATAATGGTAAAGCCTATCATGGATGGCAAAATCAGCCTAACGCTATTTCTGTGCAAGAAGTTGTAGAAAAGGCACTTTCTACTATACTGAAAACCGAAATAGCTATAATGGGAGCTGGTAGAACAGATGCAGGTGTTCATGCGTCACAAATGTTTGCACATTTTGATTTTGAAGGCGACTTTAAAAATATTGATATAGTTTATAAACTGAATTCTTTTTTACCAAAAGATATTGCTGTGATTTCTGTGTTTGAAGTTAAGCCAGAAATACACGCTAGGTTTTATGCCGTAAGTAGAACGTATCATTATAAAATATCGACATCAAAAAATGTGTTTGATTACGATTTTGCTTACGAAGTTCAACAGCCTTTAGATGTTGAAGCTATGAACGAGGCTTGCAAAATATTATTTCAGTATAAAGATTTTCAATGTTTTTCTAAAAGTAATACTGAAGTAAAAACGTATAATTGCGATATAAAAGAAGCTTTTTGGACCCAACACTCTAATCAGCTCATATTTACAATTACTGCAGACCGATTTTTAAGGAATATGGTAAGAGCTGTCGTTGGGACGATGGTAAATATTGGTTTAGGTAAACTGAAATCTGAAGATTTGCATAAAATTATTGCATCAAAGAATAGAAGTGAAGCTGGATTTTCAGTTCCTGCTCATGGATTGTATTTGGTTAAAATAGTTTATCCTGAAACAATTAAATTAGAGAGTTAATAAATTAAATTTCCGTTGTAACGGAAAAGATACCGAAACAAGTTCGGCATAAAATGGCAGAAAAAGGAAAAAAAATATTTGATATATCGTTGTTTACACGATTGTTGCACTACATAAAACCCTATCGTACAGTTTTTGTTATTTCCTTATTTTGTGTAATAGGTTTGGCATTGTTTGGTGCATTTAGACCTTATGTGTTAAGGGAAGCTATTGATGTTAAAATTGCGAATAAAGAATACAACGGTTTTGTGCTATACATGCTTATCATGCTAGCTTTATTGGTGCTTGAGGTTGTTTCTCAATTACTGTTTATTTATTATGCGAGTTGGTTAGGACAATCTGTGGTTAGAGATATACGTGTGAAGTTATTTAAGCACATGCTCAAATTTAAAATGACGTACTTCGATAAATCTTCAGTTGGTGTTTTAATTACAAGAGCTGTTACAGATATGGAGCGTATTGCCGATATCTTTGGACAAGGGCTGTTTATGATTTTTAGTGATGTCTTAAAAATGCTAGTGGTTGCTGGTTTTATGGCATTTATAAATATAAAGTTGAGTCTTATTGTATTTATAACAATGCCTATTGTTTTATTTGCGACTAAGATTTTTCAAAAATATATGAAACGTGCATTTGAAGATGTACGAACAGAGGTTTCTAACCTAAATTCATTTGTTCAAGAGCGTGTAACTGGTATGAAAATCTTACAGTTATTTACACGTGAAGATACGGAATACAAAAATTTCAAGAAGATTAATGAGCGTCACAAAAAAGGGTGGTTAAAAACGGTTTGGTATAATTCTATTTTCTTTCCAATCGCAGAATTTTTAGCATCATTAACTATGGCAATGGTTATTTTAGTTGGTGGCTTTGATGCTATTTCTGAAAACCCTGACACAACATTAGGGGATTTAATTTCCTTTACTATGTTTATTCCTATGTTGTTTAGACCTTTAAATCAAATAGCCAATAAATTCAACACGCTACAAATGGGAATGGTGGCTGCAGATCGTGTCTTTAAAGTTTTAGATACTACGTCTAATATTGACGATTCTGGGACTATTGAAGCTAATCACTTTAAAGGTAATATTTCGTTTAAAAATGTGCGATTCTCTTATATTAAAGAGGAAGAGGTTCTCAAAGGAATATCGTTTCATGTAGAAGCAGGAGAAACTGTAGCTATTGTAGGTGCAACAGGTGCAGGAAAATCTACAATTATAAATTTACTGAATCGTTTTTACGATATCAATTCAGGAACTATTGAAGTTGACGATACAGATATTAAAAATATGACTTTAAGTTCTCTTCGAAGTCAAATAGCTGTTGTATTGCAAGATGTATTCTTATTTGCAGATACAATTCTGAATAATATTACATTAAATAACGATGCTATTACAGAAGAGGATGTTGTTAATGCAGCAAAAGCAATAGGCATTCATGAGTTTATTTCTAGTTTACCTGATGGTTATCATTATAATGTAAAAGAACGTGGTGTAATGTTGTCTTCTGGTCAGCGTCAATTAATTTCTTTCTTAAGAGCTTATGTAACCAATCCTAGTATTTTAATTTTAGATGAAGCAACATCTTCTGTAGATTCATATTCCGAACAATTAATACAAGATGCTACAGATAAAATAACTAAAGGAAGAACGTCTATTGTTATTGCTCATAGATTGGCAACGATACAGCAAGCTGATAAAATAATAGTTATGGAAGCTGGAGAAATTGTTGAAATTGGGACACATAAAACGCTTTTAGAAAAAGAAACAGGATATTATAAAAACCTTTACGAAGTGCAGTTTTTAAAAGCTGAAGAGGTTTAGTAAAAGACCCTTACTTTGGGGCGAAATCTTCAAGATTAACAACGCCTGTAATCAGCATTATTACAAATACTAAAATTGAAACACCAATATAGGTCACAAAGAATAGTATAAAAAACAGCATAGATTTCATAATTAAACTTCCTAACGATAGTTTAAATATTCGTGTTAAAATATAGCAATGATATATAAACATTAATGGCCATAATAGGAGACTAAAGAGCATGTAATTGCTTGGCGTAACGAGTAATGCGATTTGTGCTAAAAAAAACATCAGTACCATTAAAAAAGACATGGAGTATAAGTAAATTATAGCATGCTCAGTGAGATTATATTTTTTATCTATAAAAACAATCCATGAAATAATTGCCGATATTGGAATAAATGCAACATAAATTAAGGAATTGTACTCTAAGCCAAAACTAAACGATGAGTCAAACGCATTTTGTGAAAGGTTAATGTCGCCAAAAAGACTAGAAAAGTCTAAATGCTGCATGTAAAATTTCTTCAATAAAAATATTGAAAGTCCAGTTAAGGTTAATGCCAATCCAAAGAAACTAATAGGATTAACATATTTTTTTCGTACACCATTTATATAACTAACTATTACGTCTTCAGGTTGTTTAAAAAGTTGAATAAACGTTTGGAGTAATTTATTATCGTAGTTAAAGAAGGTTTCGCTAATATGCTCAAAAAGATTACGAATCGTCAATCGGTTTCTAATCACTTTAGCACCGCAACTTTTACAATAGGCATCGTATTCTTCAAGCGTTATATGACAGTTTTTACAATTCAATTATGTGCCATTATTGCAATAATAATACCTAAGATAAAGAAAATAAGTCCTACAATAGAGAATGATATAAAATAGGTAATCATTACAAAAATAAATCGTGTAAATGCTTCCCAAAAAGGCCCTTTAAATATGCGTTTGAGAACGTAGAAAAAGTAAACAAAATTTGGTATGGCAATAATGCTATAAACAATTAGATAGTCTAATCCGAATACTAAAAACAAAATTGTTAAAACAGCCGAAACAATAATGACTTGGGCAGAGTAGTATAGGTTAATCACTAAATGTTCTGTAAAATTATAGCGTCTTTCACCTAGTAGATAATAACCTAACCATGTGCCTAAAGCAGAAAAAGGTACAGAAATGATATATATAAGACCTTGATATTTAGTGAAAATATCGAAATTAAAATCTGCAAAAGGATTTTTTGTTTGTGATGTAGCAGAATTAAAACCTTCCATAAATGCTGATCCAAAATCCAAAGCTTCTTTGAAAAAGGTGGTCATTAAAAAGACCTGAATTCCGGCTAAAGTTAGGGCAATCGCAAAATATTGAAGTACATCTATATATTTTTTTCGAGTCCCTTCAATATAGCCTATAATTACGGTTTCAGGTTGTTTAAAAAGATCAATAAATGTGCGTAGGAATTTATTATCAATGGAAATAAATTGTTCGTTTATTTGTTGAGCCAATACTTTTGGCTTTAGGCGATTATGAATAATTTTTGCACCACACTCATCACAAAATTTTTGTGATGCTCTAAGCGTGTTATTACAATTTTTACAATTCATTAGCCTAAATCTTGCTTAATTTTTTCTCTAAGTTCATCTGTATTTTTAAACATTTCGAACTCGCCATTTTTAATATAAGAAATCTGTCCTGTTTCTTCACTTACACAAAGTGCTAAAGCATCTGTTTTTTCTGTAATACCAATGGCAGCTCTGTGTCGTAACCCAAAACGTTCTGGAATGTTTTTTTCATTATTCACAGGAAGAATAACTCGTGTTGCTTTTACAATGTTTTTGTCTATTATTATAGCTCCATCATGAAGCGGACTGTTTTTAAAAAAGATGCTTTCTATAATAGGTTGTGAGACTAAGATGTTCATTTCGTCTCCTGTATCTGTTAGAAAATCTAAATTATTATTGCGTTCAATAACAATTAAAGCTCCTGTGTTTGTTGCCCCCATTTTGTTGCAAGCATTAATAATAGCATCAACGTCTGTAGAAGTTTGATCATCATTTTTAAGAAACTTAAAATTTTTAAAAAGATTTCGTTTGCCACCAATATTAGTAGAGCCAACCATTAAAAGAAATTTTCTAATTTCTGGTTGAAAAACGACAATTAAAGCAATAATTCCAACCTTCATAAATCCATCGAAAATGCTATAAAGCATCTGCATGTTGAGGAAGTCTGTTAGTCTCCAAGCAAAATAAATGACAAGGATACCAATAAAGATATTGATGGCAACGGTGCCTTTTACAAGCTTGTAGATGTAATAGAGTAGAATAGCTACGAGGAAGACATCCACGAAGTCTATAAATCTAAAATCCCAAAGTTGTAAGTTTTCCAAATGGCTAGTGTTTCTGCTAATTTACTAATTTATGTTTAGTAGAAAAGAAAATGCGTATCTAATAATTAAGTCTTTTTGGGTTTTAAAAAAGACAAAAGGGGGCTGTTTTAGTATATAAACTCGTTGTTGGTAATTATAATTTTATCGGATTTAATTTTTGATAATTTTGATTTTACTGAAATGTAATCTTGAAAGCTCATACGTCCTTCAAAATAAAGATCAATAGCATATCCGTTTATTACCATGTCTTCAGAAATTGAAGTACTAAGAGCTAATAATTCTATATAAGATTGGAGTTTTTGTTGAATCTTATCTTTATTGTTATTAGTTATGTCTAATGGTATTTCTAAAAAAGTACTTGTTGAGGCTTGGTTGTTTTTTAATTTTTCTGCTACGAGATCTTGTAGATTTATAGAGGTGTCTATTGGTTCAGAAAATTCATAGAAAACATCTGTAAATTCTAAAAATCCCAAATTGCCAATACTCGTATCATTACAAGTAAAATAATTTTTAGCATCTTCATTTTTATGCATTTCGGCATTTCGCTTTTTGTCTTGCATGAATTTTATATGCGGAATGGCTTGTTTTAATGTTAATCGTTTATCTACATTAACTAGCCAATTTGTAGAGATAATCAGATTTTTTCGATTTAATAAAGTCGAATCAGCTTGTGTTTCATCATAAAAAATATAAGCAGGTGATACATCTAAAACTTCTGTAACTTCTGCTTTTTCAATTTCGGGTAAGTATAAAACACGTTCGTTGTTACAACTAAAACATGTTAAAATGATAAGTAAGTATATATAGCGCATAGGTTAATTAGATTGCAATTGGTTATAAAGGGTAATACATTCTGAAGCTTCTTTTACGTCGTGTACACGTAAAATTTTTGCTCCTTTTTGCAAAGCAACCATGTGTAAAGCAGTGGTGCCGTTAAGAGCATTTTCTGAAGTTGAATTTAATGTTTTGTAAATCATAGATTTTCGAGAGACTCCAGCTAGAATAGGTTGGTCTATTAGTTGTAGTAATTCTAGTGTATTGAGCAATTCAAAGTTTTGTTCTGTGGTTTTTGCAAACCCAAAACCTGGGTCTATAATAAGGTCGTTTATTTTTGCTTTGTGAGCTTCTGCAATTCTGTCTGCAAAATAAGAGATAATTTCTTTTGTTAGGTCATTATACTGAGTGTGCTGTTGCATGGTCTTAGGAGTTCCTCTCATGTGCATCATGATATAAGGCACAGCTAATTTTCCTACCGTAGTAAGCATATTGTTATCTAGTTTTCCGGCAGAAATATCATTAATTAGGGCCGCACCAGCTTCAATACTCTTTTTCGCAACATGACTTCTAAAGGTGTCAATAGAAATTAAAGTTTCAGGGAAATCTTTTAAGATTAATTCAATAATAGGAATGACACGGTTTAATTCTTCAGTTTCACTAACATCATCAGCATTTGGCCGAGAGCTGTAACCACCAATATCAATAAAAGTAGCTCCATGGCTTAGCATGGTTTCAACTTGATTTAAAATAGCAGTTTCGTTATTATATTTTCCGCCGTCAAAAAACGAATCTGGTGTAACATTAAGAATACCCATCACTTTAGGTGTGGATAAATCTATGAGTTTGCCTTTGCAGTTAATATTCATAATTTAATCTAAAAAAAACGTTAAGAAAACTTTAAACCTCAAATCTTGAACTTCTAATTTATTTATGCGAAATTTACGGAAATTTTACGCGATAATCGAGATTAATATATAGGGCATGGCTTTATATTTGAATCGTTTTTAATCCAAGAGTTTATTCTTTCGGAACCTTAATTTATAGCAATGCAAGATACTTCAAAACAATATGATGCCGTAATTGCCAAATGTAGAGCTCTTTATGTAAATAAAATGAGTGATTATGGTAGTGCATGGAGAATTTTAAGATTACCATCATTAACCGATCAAATTTTTATAAAAGCTCAGCGTATAAGAGGGTTGCAGCAAAACGAAGTTAGAAAAGTAGATGAAGGCGAAGTTAGTGAGTTTATAGGCATAATTAATTATTGTGCTATGGCTCTAATTCAGATAGAAAAGGGAGTTGTAGAACAACCCGATTTAAGTACAGAAGAAGCTACTAAACTTTACGATGAAAAAATTGCCGTAACAAAGCAATTAATGTTAGATAAAAATCACGATTATGGTGAAGCTTGGCGCGATATGCGTGTAAGCTCATTAACAGATTTAATTTTACAGAAATTATTACGTGTAAAACAGATTGAAGATAATGCCGGAAAAACAATTGTTAGTGAAGGGATTGATGCGAATTATCAAGATATGATAAATTATGCGGTTTTTGCTTTAATTCATTTAAACGAAGGTAATTAACTTGTTGTTCCTGTAAAGTCAGGAATCTATTAAAATAAACATATATTTAATGTCACTTAGACGACTCTTAGTGAACAAAAGGAATACAATAAGCATATGAAATACATAGTAAACCTTAGCAGAATATTCACCGGAATATTATTCATTATTTCTGGATTTATAAAACTGAATGATCCACTCGGATTTTCATACAAACTTGAAGAGTACTTTGGCTCAGATGTTTTAAATATTGAATTTTTAATTCCTTATGCTTTAGGGATTTCTGTTATTGTCGTAGTGTTTGAGGTTGTTTTAGGTGTTTTTCTATTAATAGGCTATAAACCAAAATTTACGGTGTGGAGTTTATTGTTAATGATTATCTTTTTTACATTTTTAACTTTTTATTCTGCTTATTTCGACAAAGTAAAAGATTGTGGTTGCTTTGGTGATGCTTTAAAACTAACACCATGGGAAAGTTTTACTAAAGATGTGATTCTGTTAGTGCTTGTTTTAATTCTATTTGTAGGTATAAAACACATTAAACCTATTTTTACAAAATTGCCAACAACTATAATTGCTCTATTAAGTTTTGTATTGTCACTTTGGTTTGGTTATCACGTTTTAATGCATTTACCATCAATAGATTTTAGAGCTTATGCGATTGGTAAAAATTTACCGGAACAAATGGTGACTCCAGAAGGTGCACCAAAAGCAATTACAGAATATACATGGACATTTAATGTTAATGGCGAAGAGCAACAATTTGTAACCAATGGAAGTTATCCAAAAGTAGACGGTGAGTATGTAGGTGTAGAAACTAAAGTTATTGATGAAGGTTATGTGCCTCCAATTCAGGATTTATCTATAGAATCTGATGATGAAGATTTAACCCAATATTTCTTAGAAAAAGAAAAGTTAATAATGATTACGATGTATAATGTTACTAAAGGTGAAGCTGAAGGTGTAGCAAAGTTAAAATCGTTTACAGACGAAGCGATGAAAAAAGGGTATACTGTAATTGGTTTAACATCTTCTGGCTCTGCAGATAAAGCACAACTAAAAAAAGATTACAATCTTAATTTTGAATTTTACTTATGTGACGAGAAAGTTGTAAAAACTATCGTTAGGGCAAATCCAGGAGTCATTATTTTAAATAGTGGAACAGTGGTAAACAAGGCACATTGGAATGATATTGAAGCTATTGAATTGTAGTTTGTAACCTTTGTGTGGTTAATAATATTAACGTGAATTTGAGATTGGTGTTAAATGCTAACTAAAATAATTTTTGAAAAACTTTAGATATTCTTTGTGTAATAGTTTTCAATAGTTAGATTTTGAAATTAAAAAAAGAATCTGTTTTTGATAAAGTATTTATTTCATAAAATTGGCTACGCATGTATCACCTTAATTGGCGTTATAACTGTCATTTTCTTTTTATTTACAATTTTACCAGGCGATCCTGCTAAGATGATGTTAGGTCAAAATCAAACGGCAGAACAAGTACAAGCGGTAAAACAAAAATATGGCTTTGATAAACCTATTGGAACTCAGTTTTTATATTATTTAAATGATTTGTCGCCCATTTCATTTCATTCAAATACACCAAAAGATTATACTTATTTGAGTCCTAATAAATATACTGCAACAACGCTTTTTACATTAGGTAATACAACTACGGTTGTAAAAGCACCTTATTTAAGAGAATCTTTTACCAAGCAAGGCAAAAAAGTAACTCAAGTAATTGGGGAAACTATTCCAAATACGTTTGTTTTAGCAATTTCAGCTATTGTTATTGCGATTATTTTAGGTGTTGTTTTTGGTATCATTTCAGCATTGTACAAAGATACTTGGATCGATAAGTCCATTCAAATATTAAGCACGTTTGGTATGAGTGTGCCATCATTTTTTAGCGCTATTTTGTTCGCTTGGTTGTTTGGTTTTGTACTACATAAGTACACCAATTTAGAGATGACAGGAAGCTTGTACGAACTTGATGATTTTGGTGAGAAAATGACCATTAAATGGAAAAATTTAATACTTCCAGCCATTGTTTTAGGAATAAGGCCATTGGCCGTAGTGATTCAGTTGATGCGGAATTCATTATTAGAAGTCTTAAATCAAGATTATATTAGAACAGCAAGAGCTAAAGGTTTAAGTGAGTTTCAGGTGATAAAAAACCATGCAGTTAAAAATGCGTTAAATCCTGTAGTTACAGCTATTTCAGGTTGGTTTGCGTCTATGTTGGCAGGAGCTGTTTTTGTAGAGTACATTTTTGGATGGAATGGTTTAGGTAAAGAAATTGTAAATGCATTAAACACTTTAGATTTACCTGTAATAATGGGAGCTGTTTTAGTTATAGCCATCATTTTTATAACCATTAATATTTTTGTAGATATTATTTATGCTTGGTTAGATCCTAGAGTAAAGTTATCTTAATGAAATACTGATAATTGTCAATTTACTTTCACCTTTATTGTGTTATTTTTGTGCATTAAAATTAAAAAATCAATTCACTTATATTATGAGAAAACATATTGTAGCCGGAAACTGGAAAATGAATAATGATTTACCTCAAACAGAACTGTTAATAACAGATTTGTTAAAGCAAAATCAAACATCAGATGCTGAGGTAATGATTGCACCAACGTTTACAAATTTATGGCAAGCGTTTGAATCTTTACGCCAAGAACCTATAGAGGTTATTGCTCAGAATATGCATTTTGCAGAAAACGGAGCTTACACAGGTGAGGTTAGTGCTAGTATGTTAAAGAGTATCGGAATTAAAACAGTAATTCTTGGACATAGTGAACGTAGAGCATATTACAACGAAACGGATGAATCATTAGCTAAAAAAGTAGACGCGGCTTTAGCAAATGATATGCGCGTTATTTTCTGTTTTGGAGAAGAATTAGCAGATAGAAAAGCCGGAAATGAAGAAGCTGTTGTTGAGGGGCAAATTAAAAACGCATTGTTTCATTTAGGTGCAGATGCTTTTAAAAGCATTGTTTTAGCTTACGAACCCGTTTGGGCCATTGGAACAGGTGAAACAGCGAGTCCAGAGCAAGCTCAAGATATGCATGCTTTCATTAGAAAAACTTTGGCAGATAAATATGGAAACGACGTTGCAGATTCTGTTTCAATATTATATGGCGGAAGTGTGAAACCAGCAAATGCTAAAGAGATTTTTTCTAAACCAGATGTTGATGGTGGATTAATTGGTGGTGCAGCGCTTAAAGCAGAAGACTTTTATGCAATTGTAAACGCCTTCTAAATATCGTTTAGTACGACTCATAAAAAAAGTCCTTAAATAAGGGAATACAATCCCTTATTTAAGGACTTTTTTTGCGTTTAAAGAAACGCTTAAAACTATTGTTATATCAAGAGTTAAATACCAATTTCTACTTGAAATCGTAAATACCAATCATTGGCTTTACTAGAATCAAAATAGTTTAGTTCACTGTTGGTAATTTCTGCTTGTAATTTTAAAGCGTGTTCCCAAATATATTTAGTTATTCCTAAACTATATTGGTTGGTTTGTGGCGTTAACATTTCAATGTCTTTATGTGGTTCTTGGTAAGAAAAGCGTCCTACAAGCTCGTAATTACTTTTAAAAAGGTAACTTAATTGTGTGTCAAAACCACTACCAGCAAAAACATATCTTGATTCTGAAGCATCATCTGGGTTAATGGTTATAGCATCATCAGTTGTTCTATTCATATAAGCCGTTTGAAACGCCCAACCATTGTATTTTACAATGGCATCTAAAAATAGGGACTGTATGTCGCGTTTTTCAAATAAATCATCTCCAATAGTACCACGAGTTCTTCGTGCATCATCATTGTAATGATAAACGCCAGAAAGCATTAGTTTAGGAGTTTTTTCGCGTTTTAAGTCGCCTTCAAATAATGTTCCGTTACTTTTAAAAGCTCCAAAAGGAAACAGTTCTAAACGGCCTGTAAAAGCTAATCCAGTATCAGGTTCTTTGGTCCAATTTCTACCTTCACCAGTACTTATGGCGGTTTTAATGTTGTACGAAAATTTATGTTCTAATTCATTTAAATAATAGACCTGTAGTCCAAAATCTCTATCAATATTAAAGCGGGAATTGTTTATTGAGCGATCTGTAAGCTGTAAAGCACCAGAGGAATTTATACGCTGCCTGTTTCCTGGGAGTTTGGTTTGTCCAAAACCAATATTCCAATGCTCATCAGGTCTGTAAAATACAATTGCATCTCTAATTATATTAAGGTTGTCGCCGTCTTCAATTGCTCCTACATCATTTGGAGAGAATGATAATTGAATGACATAAATTATACTAGGATCCCCAACATAACCATCAAAACGTAAACGTAGACGTCTAATCATGGCTTCGTATCCATTATCTTCATCGTCGTTATTTAAATAGGTAAATCGGTTTTGCATTCTAAAACGAATATTTAATTTAAAAATACTGTCAGGAGAGGTAATGCCTAAACCTTTACCATAACTATAATAAGGTAGTGCAGATAGTTTTATATCATTATTGTCTTGGGCAATAGATATTTGAGAAAAAACCAAAAAAAGAATAGCAACAATATATTTGTTCATAATATTTTAATTTGCAACAAAAGTAATAGTAACTAAATTAATGATTAGTAAATTTGCAAAAAAAAGAAATAAATGTCTGAAATATATTTAGGTTATACATTTAAGGTAAGTCCTTTACAACCTGCAGTTGAGATTTTAATAGCAGAATTAGGTTATGCTGGTTTTGAAAGTTTTGTAGAATCCGAAGACGGGGTTACGGCTTACATTCAAAAAGAGGAGTGGAATGAAACTATTTTAGACGATGTTTACGTTTTAAAATCAGATGAGTTTAAAATCTCTTATACTTCAGAGGAAATAGAGCAAACGAATTGGAACGAAGAATGGGAAAAGAATTTTAACCCAATTATAGTTGATGATGTATGCTCTGTTAGAGCACCTTTTCATGACAAACCAAACACAAAATACGATTTAATTATTGAGCCTAAAATGAGTTTTGGTACTGGGCATCATGAAACGACTCATATGATGATTCAGCATATCTTGAAAAATGATTTTAAGAATAAGACTGTTTTAGATATGGGTTGCGGAACTGGTGTTTTGGCAATCTTAGCAGAAAAAGTAGGAGCAACTAAACTCGATGCTATTGATATTGATAATTGGTGCTATTTGAATAGTTTAGAAAATGTCAATCGAAATAATTGTAAGCATATTTCGGTTTATGAAGGTGATGTAGCTTTACTAGAAGGAAAACAATACGATAGTATCATTGCTAATATTAATAGGAATATTTTGTTAGCAGATATAGCAAGTTATGCTAAGTGTTTAAATCCTAACGGAACACTATTTTTAAGTGGTTTTTACCAAGAAGATATTCCAATAATTGAAGCAGAATGCAATAAGCAGATGTTAAAATTGGAGGAAACTATACAAAAAGGGCAGTGGGTTTCGTTAAAATTTATAAATTAGTAGTAATTAAAAATAGAGCCTGTCACATTGAGTACTCTAGAAGCACTTAAAAAGATATCCACTATGACAAAAGAAAAACATGCCGTAGAGCTACTTCTAAAAGAAGAAGAATTAAAACAAAATGAAATCGTATTGTTTAATGATGATGTAAATACATTTGACCATGTTATTGACACCCTTATTTACGCTTGCGATCATATGCCAGAACAAGCAGAACAATGTGCTTTGTTAGTGCATTATAAAGGAAAGTGTACCGTAAAAACGGGCTCTTATGAAGATTTAGAGCCACGATGTTCCAAGCTTTTACAAGCAGGACTCAGTGCTGAAATAGTTTAATAAAAAATCCCACTTCAAAGTGGGATTTTTTATTTGTAATTCTTATTTGTAATGTAGAATTATTGATCTTATTTAGACATTCTGCCTACAGCGCAACTCACAAAAGATTTCGCTTTTTTAGGTAAAGAGTTTGCATCTCCTAGAATGGGATAACCTAGATGAGATAATTTACTTTTTACAGCTTCTATGTCGTTTTCTGTTGACGCAAGAAAGCTTACTTCGTCTGTGTCATTATCTACAACAACTTCAGAAATACCGTCGAGTTTAGATAACTGTGTTACTATAGTATTAGCACAGCCACCACATTTTAAGTTTTGTATTTTAAGTGTGTTTTTCATAATTTTTGACTTTATAAAGTTGAAGGACAAACAAAATCGGTTGTCTTTATATCCGTTTCTTTAATTGCATTATAGCCGCCATCAACATCTATAAGTTTATCATAGCCTCTGGCTTTTAAAATAGATGCAGCAATAACAGAACGGTAACCTCCTGCGCAGTGTACGTAATAGGTTTTATCTTTACTTACTTCGTTCATCTTTTCATTAATAAAATCTAATGATAAATGTTGTGCATCTATAATATGAGACGATTGGTATTCGCCATCTTTACGAACATCTAAGATGTTTATGGGATTTGCTTTTGCTCTTTTTGCAAATTCTTCAACAGAAACAGAATCTAATGTTTCTACTTCTTTTCCTGCTTGTTTCCATGCGTCTAAGCCACCTTTAAGGTAGCCTAATGTATTATCATAACCAACACGAGAAAGTCTTGTCACGGCCTCTGCAGATTTGCCTTCAGGAACAACTAATACTATTGGCTGTTTAATATCCTTAATTAAGGCGCCAACCCAAGGGGCAAACTGCCCATTAAGTCCAATAAAAATAGAATTTGGAATATGACCTTTTATAAAATCGGATTGTGGTCGTACATCTAATACTAAAGCAGATTCGTGATTGGCCATAGCTTCAAATTCATCAGGATTAAGTGCCACATCACCCGTTTTTAAAACGGTTTCAAAAGCATCATAACCCATTTTGTTCATCATAGCATTTTTTGCAAAATACTGTGGTGGTGGTGCAATACCATCAAGCACTTCTTTTACAAATTCAGCTTTAGTCATATCTGCACGTAAAGCATAGTTTGTTTTTTTCTGTTCTCCTAAAACACCAACAGTTTCTTTGCTTAGGTTTTTTCCACAAGCAGAGCCTGCGCCATGAGCAGGATAAACAATAATGTCATCGGCTAAAGGCATAATTTTATTTCGAAGAGAATCAAATAACATTCCAGCTAGATCTTCTTTAGTTAAATCAGATTTAATAGCTAAATCAGGTCTTCCAACATCGCCTAAAAATAGTGTGTCTCCAGAAAAAATAGCGTGATTTTTTCCGTTTTCATCAATTAATAAATAGGTTGCAGATTCTAAAGTGTGTCCTGGTGTATGCAAGACTTTAATAGTTATGTTTCCAATTTTTAGTTCCTCTCCATCTTTAGCAGAATGGATGTCATATTTTGTAGTAGCCCCTGGTCCAAAAACAATAGTTGCACCAGTCTTATTGGCTAAATCTACATGTCCCGATACAAAATCAGCATGGAAATGCGTTTCTAAAATATATTTAATTTTGGCGTTATTAGCTTTGGCTTTATCAACATATTGTTGGATTTCTCTAAGCGGATCAATTATAGCAACTTCACCTTCAGATTCAACATAATAAGCACCTTGTGCTAAACAGCCTGTATATAATTGTTCTATTTTCATTCTTTATTTGTTTGTATTGCAAATTTACGAAACTTCATTTTTTGAAATGTGATAATTATCACAAAGTCTGTTAAAAGAGCTCCTTGAATATAATATAAATGGCCATAAATATGGTGAAATAGCCAAATCCTCGTTTTAATCCTTTTGCACTGATTTTTTTAGAAAGTGCTAATCCTATAAAAATCCCAGCAATTGAGATTCCAGTAAACGTGATTAGAAATTGCCAATCAATTTGTAACGTTTTTAAATCTCCTAAAAAGCCTATAAGCGATTGTATGGCGATTATAAATAATGACGTACTAATGGCTTTTTTTATAGGGAGTTTTACCAATAGCACTAGTGCAGGGACAATTAAGAATCCGCCTCCAGCACCAACTAAACCTGCTAAAGCTCCAATACCTATGGCTTGAGTACCAATGGCAAAATAATGGGTGTTGTCAAATGTTTTAATGACATTGTCGCTATTAATGGTTTTAGATTTAATCATTGACCAACCAGCTAAAAGCATAATGATAGCAAATAGCAACATGATGAAAAGTGAATTGGTAAGTTTAAAGTTTCCAATAGAAAATATGACTTCGGGTAAATTTGGTATAACCAAACTTCTCACCATAAAAACCGTAATTATTGAAGGAATTGCAAATACTATAGCTGTTTTAAAATCTATTGTATTTTTTTTGATGTTTCGTATGGTTCCTACTAATGCGGTGCTGCCTACCACAAAAAGCGAATAGCCTGTAGCAATGATTGGACTAAATCCTAAAAAGTATACTAAAATAGGAACGGTTAAAATAGAACCGCCTCCGCCTATAAGACCTAAAACAAGTCCAACAATTAAAGCACCTATATAGCCTAGTATTTCAATTAATTCCATATTAATGTGGAAGTTTGTTTTTTAGTAACCCATAGGTGTAAGTACCTAATAATGCTGCAATAATGACAATTATAATAGAAAAAGCTCCTGTACCTAACAAAATATACATTGGTCCAGGACAGGCACCACATAAAGCCCAACCTAAGCCAAATATAGTTCCACCAATGATATAACGTGTAAAGCCACGTTCTTTTAAAGGGACGTTTAAGGTTGTGCCTTTAATGGTTTTTACGTTGTTTTTTTTAGAAAGTAATAGTAGTAGAATTCCTGTTCCAACAGCTGTTCCAATAATGCCATACATATGGAAGGATTGAAATTTAAACATTTCGAAAATACGATACCATGAAACTGCTTCTGATTTAACGAGTACTATTCCAAAGAATATTCCGACAATAAAGAATTTGATATATTTTCCCATAATTAAAAGAGTATTGGATAAACAAGGTGAATCATAATTAAACCGCCAATAAAGAAGCCAATAACAGCAATGAGTGAAGGTAATTGTAAGCTACTTAGGCCTGTTATGGCATGGCCAGAAGTACAGCCGCCTGCATAGCGTGTACCAAACCCAACAAGAAAACCTCCAACGATAAGTATTAGAATTCCCTTTAGACTAAAAACGGAATTCCAACTAAATAGTTCTGGTGGTAATAAACTTTGTCCTATATCATTAAAACCTAATGCTGTTAAATCTTTAACTGTTGCTTCACTAAGATCCATGTGTATAGGATTTGATAAAAAATAATGTGCAATAAAACCACCAAAAATAGCACCAAGTACAACGACGAGATTCCATCGTTGACTTTTCCAGTCAAATTTAAAAAACGCTACACGTTTGCCTGCGCCACCAATAGCACATAAGGTTCTGAGATTGGAGGACATGCCAAATGTTCTTCCAAAATAGAGGAGAAGAAACATGACAATAGCAATGCATGGACCTGAGACATACCAAGGCCAAGGTTGTAAAATATATTCCATAAAATTAATTATAAGACAAAAATAAAGTTCTGTTATTTAGGTAATGTAATAAATGTGACTAAAATTCTAAAACACTAATCTTGTTTCTACCAAGTTCTATTTTTTTCTCTCTTTCGAGTTGTTTTAATAGTCTTGAAATTACGACTCTAGATGTATTTAAGTCTTCTGCAATTTCTTGATGTGTCATTTCTAAATGTGTAGAAGCAGATAGCTTTACCTGATCTGTAAGGTATTTAAATAAGCGCTCGTCCATTTTCATAAAGGCGAGTGTGTCAATGGTTTCTAACATTTCGTCAAAACGAATTTGATAGCTTTGTAAGATAAAATTTCTCCAACTCTCATTAGAACTAAACCATAGTTTCATGTATTCTATAGGAATCATTATTACAGTGGCATCATCATCAGCAATGGCACGTATTTTACTTACAGACTTAACCATGCAACAGGTTAATGACATGGCGCAAGTATCTCCCGTTTCTAAAACGTATAATAAAAGTTCATCACCATCGTTGTCTTCTCGTAAAACTTTAATATTACCTTTAATTAGAAGCGGAATAAAATTTAAATCTTGACCTATGTCTATAATAATATCCGCTTTTTTAAAGGTTTTAAGAAACGCAACATTGGCTATACTATCGATTATTTCTGAATCGAATAAGTAATTAAAAGGTTGGAGTAGTTCTTTAGAAATCATACTTCAAAAATAGTAATTTAAAAATTTGAAATAAATAGTTTGGCAATCATTTAATAAATGTATTATATTTGCACCCACTTAAAAAGGCCTCGTGGCGCAACTGAATAGCGCACTTGATTACGGCTCAAGAGGTTACAGGTTTGAATCCTGTCGAGGTCACGAAAAAACTCACAAAGAGTATAAAAAGCTTGTAAAATCTATGATTTTGCAAGCTTTTGTCGTTTTTAGGCAGTCATAGAAAATCAATCAGTTTGATATAAAATGACACCTATTCGGTTAACACAATTATACTGCGGTCAACAT
>Ga0193954_1000163_pt1 | contig 40312 bp, 32 predicted proteins | sample BB_5_MG_FD_140340 | JGI IMG/M metagenome (GOLD analysis project Ga0193954, IMG submission 140340) | Microbial mat bacterial communities from the Broadkill River, Lewes, Delaware, United States - BB_5_MG | ecosystem: Environmental > Aquatic > Freshwater > River > Microbial mats | place: USA...
AAAACAACCAACTACGGCGTTATTTATTTAATAATTAGAACAACTAGTTATTAAAATAAATGCCTTGTATTTGGCTGTTTTTCCTGCGTATAAAGTAGATCACCTAATTAATGAAACTGGTATTAGTGCTTTTGCATCACCAATAACAAGATCATCAAAAAACATATTTAATTAAAATATGCTGTTAATATGAGCACTAAATTTTGTTGCTTCCATAAAACCAGTAACACGTTGTTGACTTAGCTCATTTCCCTGTAAATCAAAAAATAAAATAGACGGTAAACCAAATACGCTATAGTAATCCATTAGCTCAATATTTTGTTTTGTTCCTGTATCTGTTAAATCTATCTGTAATAAAATAGTGTTAGCAAGCGCTTCTTGTACATTTTTATCAGGGAAGGTGTATTGTTCAAACTCTTTACAGGCAACACACCAATCAGCGTATAAATCTAACATTACAGTTTTTCCTTGGCTATTGGCTTGAACAATAGCAGATTGTAATTCTGTTAGCGTAGTTACACGTTTAAAATGTTGGTTTATTTCTGCAACTGATGCGGTTTGAGTGATATTTTGTTTATTGTCACTGGCAATAATATTGTTAGCGACAAGTAATTGATAACTCATGTTTGCACCAAAAAACATCATTAAAAAAATGAGTAATGACCGCAAACCAAAACCGAAACTTTTCATCTTACTCGTTGTTGCGTTGGTCGCTGTACTTTGGTTGGCAACATAAAGATAACTTGCTGAGCCTAATAATAAAAGTGTCCATAAAGTCTTACTGGCTAGTTCAGGTATAAAGCGCTCTAGCAAAAAGATAGGTACAGCAAGTAGTAACAAGCCGAAGATGTTTTTGATGATATTCATCCATGCACCTGCTTTGGGTAATAATTTACCGCCAGAACTACCCAAAACTAATAAAGGAAGTCCCATACCTAAACTTAAAGCATATAATGCTGAAGCACCTAATACCACATCACCAGTTTGAGAAATATACAATAAGGCTCCCGTTAACGGTGCGGTTGTGCAAGGTGAGGCAACTAGGCCTGAAATAACCCCCATCATAATAACACCCGTAATAGAACCGCCTTTTTGTTTATTACTTAAGTTATTTAATTTATTTTGCCAGCTTGCTGGTAGCGCTAAATTGAACACCCCAAACATTGATAAGGCTAAAAAAATAAATAAGATACTGAGCGCTATTAGTACAAAGGGGTGTTGAAATATTGCTTGAAATTGTGCACCTGCAAGGGCAACAACAATACCTAATAAAGTGTAAGTAACTGCCATACCTTGTACATAGAAAAAAGATAATGTGAAGGCTTTTTTGGTGGTTAGAGTGCTTGCCTGTTGGTTACCAGCCCCAACAATAATACCTGTTAAAATGGGGTACATTGGGAATACACACGGGGTGAAAGAGAGTAACAATCCCCCCACAAAAAACGCAATTAAAGTTAGCAATAAACTGTCTTGCTTTAACATTTCAGCTAATTGGTGTTGTTCACTAGCTTGCGGTGCTGTCGTTTTACTTGTTGTTGATACGTTTTGTTCATTTTGTAAAGCGGATAAAATAGCCCCTGCGCTATTATTTTCGTTAACTTGAGTAAGTACTTGAGTTAATGATATTTTCTTTTTGGTTGGTGGATAACATAGCCCTTTATCAGCACAGCCTTGATAGCGCACTGTAATCACATCATTTTCAGACGCTTCTTCAATATTAATCGTAAAATTTAAATTTTTTGTATAAATCTGTTGAACACCAAAAAATTCATCTTCATGATCTATCCCTTGCGGTAAATCAACAGGTGATATGCGAGCGTTGTCACTAGTAAATTTAAATTGATGACGATATAGGTAATAACCTTCATTTATTTCAAAATTGATATTGAGTTGGTTTTTTGCTTGATCAAAATTAAAAATAAATGCCTGATCAACTTTTAAAAATTCGTCATCATTACTAAAAAGAGAAGCACTTGATGTGTCAAAAATAGACTGCTGTGCCTTGCTAATAGTAGATTGAAAACAACCTGTTATGATAACTAAAGCAAAAAATAAAGATTGCGAGAAACTTGAAAGTGATGATAATTTTTTCATTAAGTCTACTTTAAATATTCACGGATCCAGTTTAAATAGTGATTATCGCCTTGCTGGATATTCAAAGCGATCACTTCTACTACATCATAGGGATGTAGTTCATTAATGCGAGCATTTAATTGTTTAAATTTATTACTCGTTGTCTTTATTAATAGCTGAACTTCACTGTCATATTGTACTTCATTTTGCCAATAATAAATTGACGTTATATTAGGTAATATATTGACACAAGCTGCTAGCTTTTCTTTAACTAAATACTCTGCAATGACTTTGGCTATTTGATCATCAGGGCAAGTTGTTAATACCAGTTGAGAATTCATAATATATCTCACAGTAATAATTTAATGTTATTCTCTTAAAAAAAACTTAACAAGGCTAGTAATATGTAAGCTAAAAATGTTCAATCCTTGAAAATGACCTGTTAAGCCCAATATATCTTACAAAGAAAACAGGAGTATTTATGTTTCGCCTATTATTTGCACTATTTGTTATCATCCCCATTATTGAAATCACTGTATTAATGCAAGTTGGAGAGCTGATTGGTGCTTGGCCAACCATTGCTATTGTTATTGTGAGTGCTTGGTTGGGGGCTAAATATGTGCGTCAACAAGGTATAGCTACGTTACAGTCAGTACAAACTAAGATGGCACAAGGAGAAATGCCCTCAAGTGAAATTGTAACAGGGTTAATGCTATTAGTAGCGGGAGTCTTGTTAGTTACGCCGGGCTTTGTTACGGATATTTTCGGATTATTGTTGCTTGTACCCGCTGTACGTCATACCTTAGCGCAGTCAGTACAAAAACATATAAAAACCAGCCAAGGTAATGCTTTTGGCGCAAGTGCGCATTTTCATTCATCTACATTTACGCAAGAAAATGGTCACGTTTATGAACATGAGGTAGATGACTATATTGACAAAAATAGTGCTTTTCATCATAACAAAGAGATTTCTCATGAAAATCACCATCAAGGTGAAACTATTGAAGGTGATTTTAAGCGAAAAGATTAATCATAAAGTAAATCATCAAAAAAACACATTAAAGACTTGTGAAGTGTTTTTTTAACCCCATTTAATTACACACAAACATATTTGTTATCACTAATAACTCTCAGGAGAAAATATATGAGTATTCGTCCATTACATGATCGCGTTATTGTAAAACGTAAAGAAGTTGAATCTAAATCAGCTGGTGGCATTGTGCTAACTGGTAGCGCTGCAGAAAAATCAACACGTGGTGAAGTCATTGCCGTTGGTAATGGTCGCATCTTAGAAAATGGTGAAGTGCGCGCATTAGACGTGAAAGTGGGTGACCAAGTCATTTTTTCTGAAGGCTACGGCGTTAAAACAGAGAAAATTGATGGTGAAGAAGTACTTATTTTAAGTGAGTCTGACATCTTAGCAATTGTAGAGTAATCTCAAGAATTTAATATTTTATTTGATGTTGAGCATAGCTCCATCACAATTTAACAAAATAGGAAAAATATAATGGCTGCAAAAGACGTATTATTTGGTAACGACGCTCGAGTAAAAATGCTTAAAGGCGTTAACGTATTAGCTGATGCTGTAAAAGTGACCTTAGGACCTAAAGGACGTAACGTTGTTTTAGACAAATCTTTTGGTGGTCCAACAATCACTAAAGATGGCGTTAGTGTTGCGAAAGAAATTGAATTAGAAGATAAATTTGAAAACATGGGCGCGCAAATGGTGAAAGAAGTTGCTTCTAAAGCCAATGATGAAGCAGGTGACGGTACAACAACTGCCACGGTTTTAGCGCAAGCTATTGTTAATGAAGGCTTAAAATCTATTGCTGCGGGTATGAACCCAATGGATCTTAAACGTGGTATAGACAAAGCAGTAATTGCTGCTGTGGCTGCGTTAAAAGAATCATCTTCACCTGTTACTGATAACAAAGCGATTGAGCAAGTGGGAACAATCTCAGCTAACTCTGATGAAACTGTAGGTAAAATCATTGCAACAGCAATGGATAAAGTGGGCACTGAAGGGGTTATTACCGTTGAAGAAGGGCAAGCTTTAATTGATGAATTAGATGTTGTTGAAGGTATGCAATTCGACCGTGGTTATTTATCTCCTTATTTTATCAATAGCCAAGAAAATGGCACAGTTGAATTAGAAAACCCTTTTATCCTTTTAGTTGATAAAAAAATCTCTAATATCCGTGAATTATTAACAACATTAGAAGGCGTGGCTAAAGCGGGTAAACCATTGTTAATTATTGCTGAAGATGTTGAAGGCGAAGCGTTAGCTACATTAGTTGTTAACAATATGCGCGGTATCGTAAAAGTTGCGGCTGTTAAAGCACCTGGTTTTGGTGATCGTCGTAAAGCAATGCTGCAAGATGTTGCAACCTTAACTGCTGGTACTGTAATTTCTGAAGAAATTGGTATGGAGCTTGAAAAAGCAACGTTAGAAGATTTAGGTCAAGCCAAACGCGTCATTATTTCAAAAGATACAACGACTATTATTGACGGTATTGGTGAAGAAGCCGATATTCAAGCACGTGTTGCACAAATTCGTGGTCAAATTGAAGAGTCTTCGTCAGATTACGATACAGAAAAGCTGCAAGAGCGTTTAGCTAAACTGGCAGGCGGTGTTGCGGTAATTAAAGTTGGTGCTGCTACAGAAGTTGAAATGAAAGAGAAAAAAGCACGCGTAGAAGATGCATTGCATGCAACACGCGCGGCTGTAGAAGAAGGCGTTGTAGCAGGTGGTGGTGTAGCTTTAGTACGCGCTGCTGAAGCAATCAAAGATCTTGAAGGTATCAACGAAGATCAAACACACGGTATTAATGTTGCCATTCGAGCAATGTCTGCTCCATTACGTCAAATTGCTACTAACTCGGGTGATGAAGCTTCTGTTGTACTAAATGAAGTACGTAACGGTAAAGGTAACTATGGTTACAATGCGGGTAACAGTACTTTTGGTGATATGTTAGAAATGGGTATTCTTGATCCAACAAAAGTAACACGTTCAGCATTACAATTTGCAGCGTCTGTTGCAGGCTTAATGTTAACCACTGAATGTATGATCACAGATCTGCCAGCTAAAGAATCATCTGCTCCTGCTATGCCTGATATGGGCGGTATGGGTGGTATGGGCGGTATGATGTAATTTATGCTTGATTAAATCGTCTACTTCATCGTTACTTTATTACTCGTTTAAGAAACACTAAACGTCGTAAATAAAGTGCCTTGAATTAAACAATTTACTCTGCGCATAAATGGTATTTGCTACTTAACGCTTAAATATAAAAACCTGCTTCGGCAGGTTTTTTGTTTTCAGGCGAGAATACTGATTAACGTTGAAAAGAATAGTGTGATATTCGTAGGTTATGTAAGAGTGTTTAGTGCAAAAGAAATCTTAGATGTGTTGTTAAATCTATCTAGTTATCTTGATAAAATTGTTGATGGCTCTGCTGAAGATGAACTCAGTAATAAGTTTAAAAATGAAATTAACCAAGTAGATGAGGATCGATACCAACAAGCACTGACATCTACCCGTGTTAAACCAATCGTTAATAATGCACCAATACGCATTCCAGCTTTTATTGTTCCCCTTGAATTTGATGATGAAAAAAAGTTATTCAGTTTTTTATGGTGCCGTATTATAGGGCTTGTATTCATTTACCTCCGCCGCCGCCAAATCAAACTATTTTCGTGAATTACGCTAAGGGGGTAAAGCTTGAATCACTCTATGATCCCTATTGGGTGTCGGATATTATCAAAACATCGCTTGTTGAGAATGACACGGCAACATACTGTTGGAATCACCAAAAGCACCACAGAGTACTTCGTTGGTGCTTTCTGGTATAAATGTTTTTCAAAATATCTGACGTTGTTCCTTCAATGGAACGTTGAGTCGTTACCTCTGAAACATTTTGTTTTTTTGTTGATAGCAATATCATCCACAGTGAGCGTACTCATGCGTTTTCCTCCCATGCAGGAAAAGGATCCCTTAAGGTTGCCCAGTGGCTTTTTCCTTTTAATAGATCATCTTCACAGAGCAAGCATTGATCTAATGCCATCGTCATTCGTTTTTTATCGAGTTGTTGACCAATAAACACGAGTTCTTGACGCATATCGCCGAAAGGCTCAACCCATTGTTTATTTATTTCATCAAGAGAAGCTTGATCAGTCGGCCAGTTATCTTTAGGAATAGATTTCCAAAACATTCCCGCAAAACCGTAATGTGCTATTCCGCCCGCTTGGCTCCATTGACCGCAAAATTGAGGACGAGACGCTAACCAAAAATAACCTTTTGATCGAATCAGTTTACCAAATTGTTCCGTGTTATGAAGAAACTGATAAAACTTTTCAGGGTTAAAAGGTCTGCGTGCAACGTAATTAAAGCTGCCAATACCATATTCTTCAGTTTCAGGTATATGTTCACCTCGCATCTCTTTAAGCCAGCCTGGCGCTTGCTGTGCACGTTCAAAATTAAATAACCCTGTATTTAATACTGAATTAATATCTACTTTACCTGACGATATAGGAATAATTTTAGCGTGTGTATTAAGTACTTTAAGAATAGCGTTAAGTCGCTCTATATCGGCGGCTTTAACTAAATCTGTTTTGCTAATAAGGAGTACATCTGCAAATTCTACTTGGTCTATTAATAAATCTGCTACGCTACGTTCATCTTCATCACCAAGTGACTCGCCTGCGTCTTGTAAATATTGTGCTTCATCGTAATCTTTCAAGAAATTTACTGCATCAACAACAGTTACCATCGTATCTAACGTGGCAATATCTGATAATGAAATGCCATTATCATCAGCGAATGTGAACGTTTCAGCCACAGGTAAAGGCTCAGAAATTCCTGTAGATTCAATGACGAGGTAATCAAATCGCCCCTCTTTTGCTAGCTTATTTACTTCCAGTAAGAGATCTTCACGTAACGTGCAACATATACAACCATTACTCATTTCAACTAGCTTTTCATCACTGTGGTTAAGGGATACTTCACTTTTTACCAATGAAGCATCAATATTTAATTCGCTCATGTCATTAACAATGACAGCGACTTTTTGCCCCTGGCGGTTGTTAAGGATATGACTTAAGACTGTTGTTTTTCCTGCGCCTAAAAAGCCCGATAGTACCGTGACAGGTAATTTTTGCATAACCATGCTATGTATTCACCATTTCAATCTGACAATGTTGTTATGTTATAACATAACAACATTGTGTTCTACTACATCATAATAAAAGTTGAATAAAATTTCATTTTATAGAGGTTTTCTTAGTGCCTGTTTTGAAATGTATTATTTGAATGACAAAGGTTATTGAATAATATCGAGAAAAATATGATGATACTGTTACTAATTTTTTTATTAAAGGCTCATTATGGCTGGTGCTAGTTTACTTACCTTACTCGATGATATTGCGATGTTACTTGATGATATAGCGGTTTTATCGAAAGTTGCAGCAAAAAAAACAGCGGGTGTTCTTGGTGATGATCTTGCGGTCAATGCAGAGCAGCTCTCGGGTGGTATACGTGCCGATAGAGAGTTACCCGTTGTATGGGCTGTTTTTAAAGGTTCAATGATAAATAAAGCTATTTTAGTGCCTATTGCTTTATTACTTAGCTATTTCTTACCGATTGTCATTATGCCATTACTTATGCTTGGAGGGGCTTATTTGTGTTATGAAGGTTTTGAAAAAGTGTGGCATAACTTTACTGATAAAGCGGCGGTTGAGCATCATAAACAGCTGTTGAAATCAGCATTACAAGATCCTACGGTTGATTTACAGCAATTTGAAAAAGACAAGATAAACGGGGCAATTAGAACTGATTTTATTTTATCGGCAGAAATTATTATTATTGCGTTAGGTACTATTTCAGATAAAGATATCACAACACAAATTCCCGTTTTAGCTTTTATTGCTGTGGTTATGACTGTTGGAGTGTATGGTTTAGTTGCAGGTATAGTGAAAATTGACGATGGCGGTTTAGCGCTTATAAAAGATAAGTCCTTATCAGTAGGGGGTAAGTTTAAGCGTGGTTTAGGTCAATTTATGATTGGTTTTGCCCCTAAACTAATGAAGTTTCTTGCTGTTGCTGGTACCGTAGCTATGTGGTTGGTCGGTGGTTCATTAATTACTCATGGTGTGCACAGCCTGCATGCTTTTATTACAATGGCCTCTGAATTTACGGCAGAGGCACCTGTTATTGGCAATATTCTCACGGCTATTACCCCACTTTCTATCGATCTTGTCGTTGGTTTTACCTTGGGGGCATTATTAGTATTTATTGAGCTTATTATTAAGAAGTATTCAATTAAATCCTCTAGATAATCTATGTTTAGTGATTACTTTGCTAAATAAGCAATAGAGTCTCGTTCGATAAGCGCAGGATCAAAAGAGTGATTAATAATCAAATCTTCATGACGATAAACATTTTTTAATACCAATTTGGCTGCCATTTTTCCCATTTCGTCAACTGGGTTATTTATAGTGGTTAGTTTGGGGTAGATATGACGAGAAAAAATAATGTTATCAAAGCCTATTATTGATAGATCTTCAGGCAATGAAAAATCATGCTCACGGGCATAAGTCATTGCTCCTGATGCCATTTCATCGTTGGCACATACGAGTGCAGTAAAATGAATTTTTTTATTTAAGAAGTATTTAAAGCCTTTTTTACCACCTGTTTCTTTAAAGTCACCTTCAAAATAAAGTGCATCATTGAAAGGTATTTTGTACTCAGATAATGCCCGTTTGTGTCCTGTTAATCTGTTTTGTGAATCAGGTTTAAATTGAGGGCCACCAATATAGGCTATATTGGTATGTCCATGCTCAATAAGGGCTTTTGTTGCAAGGTAGCCACCTAGTTCATTATCAAGATAAATACAATTTTCTTTTAAGGCTGGAATTATTCGGCTCATAAAGTAAATAGGCGTTTTACCTTTACTTAACTCAATCAAATACTCATCAGTTAAACCTTCAACATGTATTATTAAGGCATCACAATTACGAGAGATTAGAAAATCAATGCCTTCTTTTTCTTTATCTTCTTCACTATGCCCCGGGGTAATAATAACGTGTTTTCCTGCAGCTCTTAACTCAGCTTCAATACCAGCCATCATTTGACCGAAGAAAGGGCCATGTAATTCAGAAACTAAAATACCAACACTATTTGTACAATTTGAAGCTAATGACTGCGCAATTGAGTTAGGACGGTAGCCTAGTTCATTCATGGCTTTTTCAACTTTTTGACGCGTTTTGTCACTAACACGCGTATTGTTGTTAATAACGCGTGAAACGGTTGCTAGTGAAACACCAGCCAAACTTGATACTTCATAAATTGTTGCCATATTTATCCTGTAGTGTGCGAGCCGTTATCCCATTATTTGAATAGATTATAACGTCAGACAAACCATCATTTTATCATAATTTAGTTTTACTAAACTAGTTGATTATCGATAGTATGAAAACTAAATGATATTATTCAATAGTGGGTTAATTTCCACCTATTGGTGTACGTCTTTGGTTTAAAGCGTTACTAATTTGTTGATTTTTATGGCTCGACAGAGGATAAAATACCATGAGTGTTGCACCAGCAAAGGCAAAAGCAGCAGGGATCCAACTCATGAGTAGTTGCATGCCTGGTAACGCACCTTCAATGGTACTTTTATCCATACCGTTATAACCGTAATTGGCTAGTACAACTAAAACAAGCGCACCTGCAAAACCACCTCCCGTTTTTTGAACAAAAGTGCCAGCTGAATATATCAAGCCAGTCGCTCGTCGACCATTTTTCCATTCTGAATAATCTGCAGAATCTCCTAGCATGCTAAAGAATAAAGTTGGCATCATAGCGGCAAAAAATTCAGCAGAGCAACCTAAAATAAAAATTGCTGGGATGTTTCCAGACGGAACCCAATAAAAACCAGCAGTTAATAAGCCACTACATAATAACGAGACAATGAATAGATTTGGTTTTCCCATTTTTTTAGATAAATATCCTGTGCATAATGCACCCAAAATTGACACTAATAGTAAGGCGATAAAATATTTACCTGCCATTAGCTCATCACCTACTTGGTATTTAAAATAATAGGCAATAACACCATATTTTATGCCATTGAACATCATGGTTAAAAAGCCCATTCCCAATAGTATTAGCCAAGGTTTATTGGTGAGCAAATCCAGCATGTCTTGTTGAGTACCACTAATGTCATTGTTTTTTTTATTACTTTCTTGATTCGTTTCTGTATTTGTTAATCGTTTGATAAGTAGCCACATGAAAAATGCTATGGCAAAGAAAAATAGCCCACTATATAAATTGCGGTAATAGAAAAACAAGGTGGCAGCTAGCAAAGGTAAAATAATAAAAGGCAAATTTTTACTCAAATCGATTAGATCTGACTTTAATGTGGTTGTTTCATCAATTGTTGGAATAACACGTTCTTTTGTTGTGAAGAAAGTAATTAACATTAGCACTGTGAGCAAAGCAGCAAAGAGATACATAGTGTACTGGTAGCCTTGAGCATCATCACCTTGGCCAAAGTAGGCAACTAGGTCGGGTAAAAAACCCATAACCAACAAACCTCCTGCAAATGCACCTGCAAAACGAAAACCAGATAAGCTAGTACGCTCAGTGTCACAAGGGGTTATAACCCCCATTAAAGCCGAGTAAGGTACATTATTTAGGGTGTATGCGAGCGTTAAACCTATGTAAGTAATATAAGCGTAGACGAGTTTACTGCTGTAACTAAGTTCAGGCGTTGTAAAACAAAGTACCATAAACAGTGCTAAAAAAGGGGTTGACCATAAAACCCAAGGACGAAACTTACCCCAAGGTGTATTGGTTCTATCAGCTATCATTCCCATGATTATATCGGTAACACCATCAGATAAACGTACCACTAAAAACAGCATGGCGGCGGCAGCTGCAGTTAAACCAAAAGTATCAGTATAAAAAACAGCTAAATAAGCTAAGGCACCGCGCCATACTAAATTAGCAGCAGCATCCCCCATGGCATACCCCACTTTTTCATAAAAAGGTAGTTTATTCATTGTGTTTCCCATCTTGATTTTTGATATTAAAATCTTCGTTATTTAACTGTATTATCGGCCAATGCTATCGATTGCTAATTAATGCTTTATAGGCGTGGCCACTATTTTTTATTGTTCTAACTTGACTTTCATAATCAACATAAACAATACCGAAGCGTTTTAAATAACCTTCCGCCCATTCAAAGTTGTCCAGTAAACTCCAAGCAAAATAGCCTTTTATATTAACACCTTGTTCTATTGCGTCATTAACGGCATTAAGGTGCTGTTGATAATATTCTATGCGAACATTGTCATTAACAACACCATCAATAAGTTTGTCGTCGGTTGCAGCACCATTTTCAGTAATATAAATAGGGGGTAATGTATATTTTTCATTTAATGAAACAAGTAATTCACTGAAAGCTTTAGGGTATATTTCCCAGCCAATATCTGTACGTGGCTCAGGGGGGGGGATTTGAACAAATCGGGCTTCACTATCTGCTTTGTAGATGGCTCGAGTGTAAAAATTAATACCTAAAAAATCAATGGGGTGGGATATTATTTCCATATCGCCCTCTTGTATTTCAGGGTGATGATCTGCAGGTAGTTGAGCTAATATGTTAGGGTAAGCGCCGTCAAAAATTGGCTTAATATACCATTGGTTAAAATAATCATCTGCAAAATCGCTAGCAACTTTGTCTGCTGGTGAATCTGATGCAGGATAGCAAGGTGTGAAGTTTAGTACTATGCCATTTTTAGTATTAGGGCTATTTTTTGCAAGTACTTTCATTGCTAACCCATGGGCGAGTAATAGGTGATGAGCTGCTTTTCTGCCATATTCTTCCCCAACCTTTCCAGGGGCATGAATACCTATTTCATACCCTAAAAATGAGCTGCAAAAGGGTTCATTTAGTGTTGCATAAGAGTATACACGATTACCAAAAGCTTGGATGATTAGGTTTACGTAGTCTTGGAATTTGTAGGCAGTTTCTCTGTTTAACCAACCACCTTTATCTTCTAAGTGTTGGGGAAGATCCCAGTGATACAGGGTGACAAAAGCTTTAATGTTTTTGCTTTTTAGTTCATCAAGAATGTTGATGTAAAAGTTAACGCCATCAGGATTCAGGGTTCCTGATTGTGTCATAACTCTTGGCCATGAAATAGACAAACGATAAGCATCAACACCTAATGATTCGATTAATGCAATATCTTCTTTCCATAAATGATAGTGATCACAGGCAATTAATCCATGGGAGCCATCAACAACTTTATTCGGAGTATTACAAAAAGTGTCCCAAATGCAGGGTAATCTAGTTTTTGCCCCACCTTCAATTTGAAATGAGGCAGTGGCGACGCCATAAATGAAATTATCTTTTAGCATAGTAGAGTTTTGGGGCAAAGAAAGTTTGGCTGTCATTGAATATACCTATTACTTAAAACTTGTTTTAATTATTTATTAAAAGCGCTTTCAATAAATGTTGATTAAAGAGGTAAGATAGTCTTTAATATAAATATGTAAGCGCTTACATTGTTAAGGTTAGTGTTTTCTCTAACCTAGGTCAACTAATTTCATCAGTTTTTCATTTGAGCTGTTTTAATTCGCTGCTATGGGGGCATAAATAGCTACTAAGCTGTGCTGATTAATCAAACAAATAGGTATAGCGTATTTAAATTAATAATAAAATAAACGTAAAGAGGCTCATATGACAATACATTCAAGTTCAGGCACCATCGAGCGATTAGCAAATAATCAAGCGCAGGGGAATTACCGTTTTGCATTGACGTCTTTAACGTCATTGTTCTTTATGTGGGGTTTTATTACTTGTTTAAATGATATATTAATTCCTCATTTAAAAGGCGTGTTTGATTTATCGTACAGTCAAGCCATGTTAGTGCAATTTTGCTTTTTTGGTGCTTACTTTCTGGTGTCTTTACCTGCGGGTGCTATAGTAAAAAAACTAGGTTATCAAAAAGGTATTGTTATTGGTTTGTCTATTGCGGCACTAGGCTGTTTATGTTTTTATCCTGCCGCAGCTTTGCATAGTTACCCTATATTTTTAATGGCGTTGTTTATTCTAGCTAGCGGTATTACTTTATTGCAAGTGTCTGCTAATCCTTATGTCAGCATATTGGGTGAAGCAAAAACTGCTTCATCACGCTTAACTATGACACAAGCATTCAATTCATTAGGAACAACTATTGCACCTTTTTTCGGTGCGTTTTTAATTTTGAATCATGCAGCAGAGTCAATGTCTGTTCACGCTTCTGCTGAAGCTGTACAACTTCCATATATATATTTAGCTGCAATGCTCGTTGTGCTAGCCGTAATTTTTGCCAGATTAAAACTCCCTAATATAGAGGAAACTGATATTCATCATAACGATAATAACATTAATTCAGGTAGTGCTTGGGGGTATAGCCATTTAGTGTTGGGGGCTATTGGTATTTTTGTTTATGTTGGAGCTGAAGTCTCTATTGGTAGTTTTTTAGTCAGTTTTTTTGCTGAACCATCCATTGCGGGTTTAGCAGAATCTGAGGCTGCAAAATATATTGCATATTATTGGGGCGGCGCGATGACTGGACGATTTATTGGTGCTGTTGTTATGCAGAAGGTTGATGCGGGTAAATTATTATCTTTTAATGCAACAGTTGCTTGCTTGTTAATTTTAGTGGCTACTTTATCTTCAGGCAGTGTTGCTATGATTGCCATTTTAGGGGTGGGATTGTGTAATTCAATTATGTTCCCAACTATCTTTAGCCTTGCCATTAATGGCTTAGGAAAACATACCAGTCAAGGATCGGGGATTTTATGTTTAGCGATTGTCGGTGGTGCAATCATTCCAATTTTTCAAGGGGTTTTGGCTGACAATATTGGCATTCAGCATTCTTTTTTCTTACCTATTTTATGTTATCTATTTATCACTTATTACGGCTTGATAGGCAGTAAAGTTAAAAACTAGCCGCATTTTTAGTTAATCCTCTAGTTAATAATGAAACGATAAGAAGTCAAATAATAATTTAATTCAACTAAATGCTAAAAATTGCCTCAATAAAGCAATCAATACAGGGGTATTGTGTTTTGCTTTCTCAATGGTAACTTTGAGCTGTAATGAGGTTAGTTATGACAAAAACTCAGTTCGAACCTTGATTAGCATTAATGCAACTGAGAGTGATTCTAGAGTGCAATCTACTATTGATGTTTTGCCAAAGCTCGATATTGCGGTAAAAAAGGATGCAAGCATTGAAAGCAAGATAGCAAAGTTACTTGCAACTATGACGTTAGAACAAAAGGTAGCACAAATGATTCAACCTGAAATTCGTGATATTACCGTTGATGATATGTGTAAGTATGGTTTTGGCTCTTTTCCTACTCACGATAAACATGCAATGCTTAATTAAAAAAGGATGAATGGCAGACGTTGAACATAGATTTACAGTGTTTCGAAAAAAGTGGCGTAGATATTACTAAAGTAAAAAGCTCCTTTGTTTTATCGTCAATTGAATCTTTAATTATTGATTTTTTAGGTGTTGTTATAAAACCTAATAGCGTGAACTCTGCAACACTAAACTGTTGGTGCCATTGTTTTTGTTGAGCGAAACGCCATTATTAGCTCTCACCTTTGAGAGTTAATAATGGCGTAAATTTCAGATATTAAAAAGCATGCCGGAAGCTATGATTTGCAATATTGTTGTATGAAGTCGGCATGACTTGGTAGCTTTTCTACCGCATTAGCAATAGATGCTTTTAAGCTACTCATAAAGTGATTTAGCTCTTTCTCGTTCATGATATCTGCAATTTTATGGTACTGTGTTGGCATAATGCCTTGACCCAGCATGACCTGAGTCCATGAATCAACACGGAAAATATCACCATCGTCTAAAAATACTCGTCCTGTTTCTTTAAATAATTGTATCTTATGTGCAAGAGAAGGAGGAATTTCCATATTCTTACAATGTAACCAAAAATCACTGTCCTCTCGCTGCGTCGCTTTATAATGCAATATAATAAAGTCGCGAACGGCATTTAATTCTGAATCAAGCTTGGTATTATATTCATCGATAGCTGATTGATAGATGCCATCAAACGGGAATAAACGTAATAATCTGATAATGCCTGACATAATTAAATGAATACTTGTTGACTCAAGTGGTTCAATAAAGCCAGCAGATAAACCTAAAGCGACACAATTTTTGTTCCAACCCTTACGGCGTCTACCTGTGTTAAATTTAATGACTCGAGGCTCTGTCAGTATGTCACCTTCAATATTTTTTGTTAACGTATCAAGAGCCTCTTCGTCACTGCAATACTTACTACAGAATACTAAGCCGTTACCAACACGGTTTTGTAGGGGAATTTTCCACTGCCAGCCATTTTTATGGGCAATTGAACGTGTATAAGGAAGTGGATCAGATATTGTTTTGGTTTGCACTGCAATGGCACTATCGCAAGGCAACCAATGCGACCAATCATCAAACCCTGTATGCAGAGCTTGCTCAATTAAAAGCCCTCTAAACCCCGTGCAATCAATGAAGAAATCGCCGTCAATAACTTGTCCTGATATCAAGGTAAGCGAACTAATGTTACCTGATTTATGATCTTTGCTTACCTGTTGAATTTTACCTTCAATGCGGGTTACGCCAAGATTTTCACTAAATTCTCGTAAATATTTAGCATAGATAGTGGCATCAAGGTGATACGCATAATTAATTGGTGTATTCTTTGATAAGGCAAACTTTTGTGCTTTTGCGGCCTGTAGTTCGTAGCAATAATCACCAAAGTCAGCGTTAATACCGTTTTGTAAACCATGTAACCAAAAGTGATGAAATTCACCTGCCCAGCATTCTTTTCCTGTGGCGCCAAATGAGTGAATGTAGTTTTTACCTTCTTGCCCCCAGTTTTCAAAGCCGACTCCGAGTTTAAAAGTGGCATTTGTAATCCGCATTAGTTCTTGTTCGTCAATACCGAGTAACTTATGAAATGTTCTTATGGGAGGAATAGTGGCTTCACCCACACCTATCGTGGCAATTTCATCTGATTCAACTAAGGTAATATTCAAATTTTTACCGAGTAGCTTTGAGAAAGCGGCCGCCGCCATCCAGCCAGCTGTTCCACCGCCAGCAATAACAATATTCTGTATTTTATTATTCATAATTTACCCTTATCAGTATTTTTACTAAGGAAACTAATTAATTGCGTATGAATTTATAGGTAAAATGATAATGCTGTGCGTGTGCACAGCATTTATCAAGGAGGTTGTCTATCTAACTATACTTAAAAAGTATAACGAGCCCCTAAAGCATAACGTGCTTCTTGGTCTGCTAAATTCCATAACTGCACAGAGGTACGGCCATGAATACGAGTGTCTTCACCCGTGATATTAATGCCTTCTAAAAATACTGATAATTGTTCATTAACTTGATAGGCTACATTAAAGTCAATTTGTGCATAAGCTTCAGTATAAGCTGGTTCATTAATATATTTCGCTTGTGAATTTAAGAAATCATCACGCCAGTTATAGGCAACACGCGCTTGAAAATCATCTTTTTCATACATGAGAACAAGGTTGGCTGTATCACTTAACCCTATAAGTGCAAATTGGGTTACTTTTGGATCAGCATTATTATCAAAACCTACATCACCCGAAACGGTAGTATAGTTTGCTTGAAAGCCAAACCCTGTCTCGCCAAAGAAGTGTTGTACAGCAAGTTCAAAGCCGTTGATTTTAGCTTCTTTATTATTTACAAATTTCGTTACGGTAAAGTCCATTAAAGGATCATCACTGTTAGGCAATACATCGTAATCTACTTCAAATTGCTCAGCTGGCATTGAGTAGTAGTCTACATTATTTTCAGTGGCAGCAACCATGGCAAATAAGTTGGTATCGGTGATTTCTTCCCCTAATGCTGTTAAAGCTGCTATTGCGGCTTGAGCACGAGGGCCTGCAGTTGCATCGCGTAAACCATAAACATTTTCTACAACTGGCTCACGTCCAGCAAAGTTATTGACACGCTTTTCATAGTAACCTACAGAAACATAGCTTGTATCAGCAAAATACCATTCTGCTGATAAATCAATATTGTCTGACTCAAGTGGTACTAAAGCTGGGTTGCCGTTTGAGGCTGTACCTAATTGAACACCAGCTAATGTTGTTGGGCCAGAAGGTCCACTCACATCTGCTGCTGCTGCACTTAATTGATCATAGGTTGGTCGAGCAATAGTTTTGCTGTAAGAAAAACGCGTTACAACGTTATCAATAACCTCAATATCAAAATCAAAGCTTGGTAAGATGTGGTCATAACTAGAGCTTTCTGAAAAGTTTTGCATACCCTCACCAAAACGTACGTTAAAGTCTTGGTTACCTTCCCATGCTACAGCATTAGGTAGTGCAACATTTGCTGAAGAGGTAATGTCTGTACTTTCAAAACGTAGGCCTGCAGAGATATTATATGGACGCCCACCTAATTCACCTGAAAGATCAAGTTGAAAGAATGCAGCTGTAATATCTTCTTTAATGGTTCTGTCTGTAGCCGCTGCACCATTAGCAACAAAATCAAAGCCGTATTCACCAGCAGCCCACTCACCTATTTGTGAAGCACTACCTGTGAAACCTTGATTAAAAGCACCACTTTTATCAAAATCATTAATCTCGCTAGTAAAATCAACTAAGGTTAAGTAGTTATCAGGTAATTCACCTGGGTTTTCAATGCCCCAGTTACCCATAGTATGACGAGTTAGGCTTTGTACAGAATGACTTTCCATTGAACGAGATTCAATACCGAACTCGATACTACCTTCTTCAAATTCATATGCACCAATAACGCGAAACTCATCAATATCTGTTTTTTGTGATGAATAGTTCATGTCAAGTATTGATGTACCGACATCATCTTGGTCAAGTACTCCGTTACAATTTAAGCCTCTTCTTTCGTCACAATCGTCGAATTCAATATTCATTATAGGGTAGTCTTTACTATAATCAACACTTTGAGCAGCCACAATATTGGCACCTAAACCCGCATTTACCCAAGTTCCATAAGGTGCATCTGGTAAGCTTTCAGCAGTGGAGCTATGGCCATCAAAAGTTAGCGTGAAATAATCATTCACCTCATACTTAATGTTTAAACCTATTGAGTCATTTTCATTTACCTGATTAAGCTCTTGTAATGCTAAACCCAAATCACGTGGTGCTTGATCACCTCGATCTTCATTGTAGTCAACAGGTGTAGTTGCCGTTTCACTATCAAAACCTAAGTTTGATTTGTAGGTGTCCATCCAGATAGATTGTTCAGCACGTGATTGAAAAGTGTCTTGTTTTGAATAGGTATAATCTAACGTTGCCGTTAATGCTTCTACAGGTCTAAATTGTAACGTTAATTGCGCATTAGTGCGTTCACGTTCTTGATCCGAAATAAAGTAGCGTAAATCTGATGGCATGGAGTAGATTTGGCCTAGCTCAGGCTCGTTAGAAAGCTGAATATCACTAGCTGCTTGAGGAATCGTACCATCGTATAAACTTGTTCGCCATTCATTTACAAATGCGCCAGAAGTTGAGCTATGTCTTGTTTGAGTGTTTACTGTTAAAGAAGCACCGAATTTTTCTTCTTCATCAGTCCAACTCAGTAGCCCAGATAACTCTGGAGTAACATCATCACCTACACGGTTACTGGTATCCATTATGGCTTTAGCACCAACACTTGCATGTACACCAGGGTTGTCTAGCGGTTTACCTGTTACAATATTAATAACCGCACCAATGCCACCTGTGGCAACATTGGCTCTGCCTGTTTTATAAACAGAAACTGATTTAACAGCATCAGAGGCTAAATTTGAAAACTCAAAGGCTCGTGAATTTGAAACCCCTCCACCAGCGGGTAAGCTTGATGCTGGCATAGTGCGGCCGTTTAACGTGACCATGTTGTAATCAGGGCCAAAACCACGAACAGTGACTTTACTTCCCTCACCGTTATCTCGATCAATTGAAACACCCGTAATACGTTGTAAAGATTCCGCTAAATTAGTATCAGGAAATTTACCAATATCTTCTGCTGATATAGCATCAACCACACCTGAGGCATCACGCTTTAATCTTGTAGACTCTTTAATACTTGAACGCATACCTGTAACAGTAATTACTTCTAAACTTTCTTCTAAGGCTACTTCTTCTGCTGATATTGCAGGTAGTGCCGTAGCGCCTAATATCAATGATAAGCTTGTTGCTACTTTTGTTTTAATAAATTTACTCTGAATCATGTTTATCTCCCACCAATTTACATGTTTTATAATTATCTGTGTAGTAAGCGCTTTCATTAATTGTTTAGTATCGTGTTTAAAGAACTAAAATACAAACAAATGAAAGCGCTTACATTTAAATTAGAGTATTAAATGATGAAGGTCAATAACTATTTTTATAATTCTACGATATGACTGAAATTTGTTGCCATAAATAATTTGAACACGACTACAGCAAAGAATATTTAATTGTAATAAAACTTTTAAAAACAAATAATTAATGTTTTTAATAAATTATTTTTGTAAGTTTTTATTGTGTTTATAAAAAATATGAATTATTTTGTAAGCGCTTACATTTTATTGTTATATGACTGTTTTATTGAATTAATAATGATTTTATTTGATATAGGTATGCATATAAATTTGAAGCATTAAAAATCTATTATTCAATAAGGTATTCATTTGTGAACAATAAATTGCGCTTAAAAGAAAAAGTTGCTTATGCTTGTGGCGATGTAGCATCCAATTTTTATTGGCGTGTATTTGATGTGTTTTTATTTATTTTTTATACCGATGTTTTTGGTATTTCAGCAGCGGCTGTAGGTACTTTAATGCTTGTTACACGCTTAATAGACGCATTCTCTGATCCCTTCATGGGCGCATTGGCAGACAGAACTAAAACCCGTTTTGGCAAGTTTAGGCCTTATTTATTGTGGGGTATTATTCCTATTGTTGCGGCGGGAGTTTTAACGTTTACAGTACCTGATTTTAGCGAAGATAATAAATTGATATGGGCTTATGGCACCTATATTTTTATGATGCTAGCTTATACTTTTATTAATGTGCCTTATGGTGCGTTACTCGGCGTGATAACCAGTGATTCACAACAACGTACCACGCTCACAAGTTTTCGGTTTATTGGTGCCTTTTCAGGAGGAAGCCTTGTAGCTTATTTAACGCCAGAACTAGTTTTATATTTGGGACAAGGGAATGAGGCTTTGGGGTGGCAACTTACCATGGGGTTATATGGTTGTATTTCAGCGCTGTTATTCACGCTAACATTTTATGGTACTAAAGAGCGTATTTCTCCACCACCAGAGCAAAAAACGCCAATTCTACAAGATATTAAAGACTTAGGGCGCAACAAGCCTTGGTTGGTGTTGTTTGCTTTAGCACTCATTATCATGATCACTATTTCATTACGCGCAAGTTCAGGTACATTTTATTTTAAATATTATGTGCAACGACCTGATTTAATTGGCAGTTTTGCCATGGTCTACATGATTGCTTTGGCCATTGGTGCAGCATTGACCCCCCTGCTAACACTTTATGTAGATAAGCGTCGCTTGTTAATTATTTTAATGGGCATAGTCGCCAGTTTATCTATCGCATTCTATTTTGTTCCTAAAGACAATATTGTGTTGATGTTTTTGCTGCAAATTATGATTGGTTTAGCATTAGGACCTAAGTCACCGCTCGTTTTTTCTATGTATGCCGATACTGCTGATTTTTCAGAATGGCAAACAGGTAGAAGAGCAACAGCAATGATATTTTCTGCTGCCGCTTTTGCGCAAAAATTAGGAGGAGCACTAGCGGGGGCAACAATCGGCTGGTTACTTGCCTCACTGGGTTATGTTGCTAATCAAGTACAAACAGGTGCATCAGAGCATGGCATAGTGCTTTTGTTGACAATTATTCCTGCGCTTTTTGCTGCATTAGCTATTCCGCTCATCATGTTGTACTCATTAGATAATAAAACACTAAAAGATGTGCAAAAAGGCTTAAACCAAAGAAAACACACAGCAGTAAAACAGGATAAAAATGAGGCTATGCATAATGGGTAATAGGGTTAATACAGAGAAAAAGTCACGTGTAAATGTTGAACTAGATTGCCCGATAAAAATGCCAAAAGCGAGTGGTTTTTTGTGGAATAAAAAGATGGTTGTACAAGTAAATTGTCGTGGATATGTTAATTCACAGTATATGCAACCAGAGCCGAGAAAATATTCTTATGCGCCCAATATCGAAGAAAAAACCTTTATTCAACCAGAGCATAACTACTTTACTCATCATCCCGCTAGATTTTTTTATATTAAGGATGAAGATCTAAAACATTGCTTCTCGGTACCTTATGAACCAATGAGGGTAACATTAGACAAATTTAGCTTTGTTCAAACTAGCAGCGAAATTTATTGGTTAATAGAACACCTTGATTTGAGCATAAAAATAGCTATAAGTTTGAGCAAGCACGACATTGTTGAACGCTGGTCATTGTCAGTAAAAAACTTGAGAAGGAACGGAGGAAAGCGGAATATAAGTATCTATCCTTATTTTACTGTTGGTTATATGTCATGGATGAATCAATCAGCGAGATTTGATGAAGAACTTAACGGTATTGTCGCTAGTGCAGTGACACCTTATCAAAAAGTTGCTCAGTATTTTAAGAATAAAGAGTTAAAAGATAAAACCTATTTTCTAGCAGATAAAAAACCGATTGCTTGGCATACTAATCAATTTACTTTTGAAGGCGAAGGAGGGCTTTATGCCCCAGATGCGTTAAAAGAATTAACTCTGTCTAATGACGATGCTAGATACGAAACCCCAGTGGCTGTTGTTCAATATAGAGAATCATTAGCTGAGCATGAAAGTACGACTTTTCAGTTTTTATTTGGTCCAGCAAAAGATGAATTAGAAATTTCTACTATAAGTAAACGCTATTTTGGAGAAACAAAACAGGAAAAAGCACAAAAAGATTACGATGATTATATTGCACAAGGAAAAGCTTGCTTAAAAATAAACACAGAGGATACTGAGTTTGATGATTTCATCAATCATTGGTTACCCAGACAAATGTTTTATCATGGTGATGTAAATCGGTTAAGTACAGATCCACAAACACGTAACTATGTTCAAGATAATATGGGCATGTGCTATATCAATCCTAATGTTGCGCGTAATGCTTTAATTTTAGCGTTGTCACAACAACTATTGAGTGGTGCTATGCCTGACGGTATTTTGTTACATGAGCAAGCCGAACTTAAATATATTAATCAAATTCCCCATGCTGATCATTGTGTTTGGTTACCTATTTGCTTGGCAGTGTATTTAAATGAAACTGGCGATGTAGATTTGCTTTCAGCCAAGATTCCATTTGCCGATTCTGATAAAAGTAAAACTTTCAGTGAACATATAATGCTTGCGTTAGATTGGTTATTAAAGGCAACAGATCATCGGGGCTTAAGCTTAATAGAGCAGGGTGACTGGTGCGATCCAATGAACATGGTTGGTTATAAAGGTAAGGGGGTTTCAAGTTGGCTTTCACTTGCTACTGCTTGTGCGCTGAATACATGGTGTGATTTATGCGAAGAATATGCCATTAACATAAGTATGAAAAAGTGTGCTGATTATCGATTAGCCGCATTAACTATGAATAAAGCAGTTAATTCGTATTTTTGGGCTGACAACTGGTTTGCTCGAGGTATAACAGATGAAAATCGCATTTTTGGAACAGCTAAAGATAATGAAGGCCAAATATATTTAAATCCGCAAAGCTGGGCAATGTTAAGTGGTGCTGCATCGCCAGAGCAACAGCAATTGATGATAAAAGCTATTACTGAACAATTAATGACGCCTTATGGTGTCATGATGTTAGCACCAAGCTACACCAGCATGGTTGAAGACATCGGTCGAATCACACAAAAGCACCCTGGCGTTTCAGAAAATGGTTCTGTTTATAATCATGCTGCCATTTTTTATGCTTACAGTTTATATCAAGTTAATGAAAATGATTTGGCTTTTGATGTGCTTAAAAAAATAATACCTTCATTAGACAATGCTGATAAAAGTGGTCAATTAGCAGTATTTGTTCCTAATTATTATCGTGGTGCTTATTATCAATATCCAGAACAAGCAGGGCGATCAAGTCAGCTATTTAATACGGGTACATTGGCTTGGTTATATCGTTGTTTAGTAGAAGAATTGTGTGGTTTAAAAGGAGGGAATGGTGTTTTGTATGTTGCTCCTAAATTACCTAGTTGTTTAAACCGTATATCTGGACAACGATTATTTCGTGGAGCGAAACTAGTATATGTTATTGAAAAATCTATTCAAATCGATAAATTGGAAACTTATTTGGATGGTAAGTTGAGGCCAGATAACCAATTAACTAATCTCGAAATAGATAAAACGTATCAAGTACATATTCTGGTACCTGCCAATGACTAAGTTTGTTAATGATAAACAACACAATACAGCAACACTTTCACTTTATGTTGTGATGGGGGTTAGTGGCTCAGGTAAATCAGTTATTGGTGAAAAACTTGCCCAATATCTTTGTAATAAAATGGAGGTTGAATTTATTGATGCAGATGATTTTCATTCCCCACAAGCTAAGCAGCGAATGGCTGCTAATCTTCCCCTTGATGATGCCATGAGAAAACCCTGGGTTAATGCGGTCAGGGACAAACTTGTAAAACTACAATCGGAAAATAAAAATGTGGTATTAGCATTCTCTGGTTTAAAACGTAAACACAGAAATTGCTTGCGCTCACTACAATTTGATACGCACTTTTATTATCTTCAGGCTGATATAAATATAATTAGATCGCGCATGCTAAACCGTAAAAATCATTTCTTTAAACCAGAACTACTAACAAGCCAATTTTTAGCAATGGAAGAAGTTAATAATGATGAGGAACATACTACTAAAATTGATGTCAGTGGCTCATTAGATGAGGTTTATCGCCAAATTATCATGCATGTTCAGCAAACACTAAAAAGGGTCTAATATGAATAAAGTTATCGTGAGTTTTTTAATTTTTACTTATAGTATTATGGCTATATTTTGTCATGTGGCTATTGCCCATGATGATAGTGAAAACCTACTCCTTGCACACAAAACACCGGCAGAAATTTTAGTAGATGGTATGGAAGATGAAACTGCTTGGGCATTAGCATCATGGCAGCCTTTAGATCATTTAATGTCGGGAAGCCAACCAACAGCGGACGATTTTAGTGGCAGATTTAAAGTGCTATGGGATGCAAAGCAGCTTTATTTGTTGGTTGAAGTTGTCGATGACATATTAATTGATCAACATGCTGATCCGTTACACTTTTATTGGGATGATGATTGCTTAGAAATATTTATCGATGAAGACGGTTCAGGTGGTAACCATCAATTTAATTTTAATGCCTTTGCTTATCATATAGCGCTAGATAACCAAGTAGTTGATATTGGCCCTAATAATAGCGATGGTTCAACAAATTTTGTTTTGTTAAATGAACATCTTAATAGTGTTTGGCGACGAAGTAAAAGTAAGCCCTATAAAATTGTTTGGGAGGTAGCGCTTCGTGTTTTTGATGATACTTTTACATTATCTTCAAATAAAAATAATCAGCAACCAGTCACCTTAACTTTTGGTAAAACGCTAGGTTTTATGTTGGCTTATTGTGATAACGATGGTTCAAAAGAAAGAGAAAGCTTTATGGGATCAACAGATATTAAGCCTGTTAATGGTGATAAAAATTTAGGTTATATCACCGCCGATGTTTTTCAAAAATTGAAATTAATTGAATAGAACAGGTTATTTTACAAAATCTTATAATGATAAATGATAGAAGCAGACTTATGATGATAAAAACAAAAAAGATATTAAAAGCAATTAACTTCACCTTTTTAGCTATGTTAACTATGTTAGTTACGGCGTGTCAAAATGACTCAGCACATACAGCTCAAATCAACAAAACACCGAGCAATCGTCTAGCCTCAGTTGAAACAGATGTTACCCGTTTATTGAATGAAATGACGTTAGCCGAGAAAGTATCGCTTACACACGCGAGTGGTAAGTTTCATGTTAATGCGATAGAACGTCTTAATATACCAGAAATGTGGCTTTCTGATGGTCCTCATGGTGTTCGCCATCAAATACAAAAGCACAGTTGGGCATCGGCTGGTTGGACTGATGATTACGCGACTTATTTACCACATCTTACGTCAGTTGCCGCAAGTTGGGATGTTGAAATAGCTCGATTACATGGTCAAGTATTAGGTGCAGAAGCACGAGACAGGAAAAAAGATTTTATTTTAGGCCCAGGTGTAAACTTAGCAAGATTACCACTTTATGGCCGAAACTTTGAATATATGGGCGAGGATCCAATATTAGCGGCTAAATTGGTTGTTCCACAAATAAAAGCAATTCAAGAAAATGATGTCGCAGCCACTGTTAAGCATTATGCGTTGAATACCCAAGAGTTAAATAGAACAGGTGTTAATGCAAAACCAACTGAACGTACTTTGAGAGAAGTGTACTTACCTGCATTTGAAGCTGCTGTTAAAGAAGCTGGCGTGTTAGGTATGATGGGCTCGTATAACCAATATTTTGGTACTAATGCGAATCAAAGTAAGCATTTAGTGATGGATATTTTGAAAGAAGAATGGGGATATCAGGGCGTTTTACTTACCGATTGGAATGTTGACATTAATACCTTTGATGCGGCTATGCATGGTCTTGATCTTGAAATGGGAACTGATGTTGCAGACTATCAAGATTATTTCTTTGCTAAGCCGTTACTGACAATGGTGCAAGAGGGCAAAATTCCTGAATCGATAGTTGATGATAAAGTTCGACGATTATTGAGGGTGCAACATACTATTGGTATGTACGATAATAGTCGAAAACGCGGTAGTAGAAATACTAAAGCTCATCAAGCTGCAGCACGAAAAATAGCGACGGAAGGCGTTGTTTTACTTAAAAACAAACGTGTTGAATCAACGCCAGTATTGCCTTTAGATAGCACTAAAATAACGAACATATTAGTACTTGGCCCTAATGCTGATAAAAAACATGGTACGGGTGGTGGTTCATCTGAAGTTAAATCTTTGTATGAAGTGACTCCATTAGCAGGACTAAAAGCTGCATTTGGACATAATGTTCATATTAACGTTATGAGAGCAAAGAGTAGTGAGTTATCTCCAATAGCTAGTGATTATGTTGCTAGCCGACATTGGACAGGCACACCTGCGTGGAATATTTCTTATTACGCCGAACAAGCACGAAAAACAATAATTGAAGAATCTTGGATTGTTGATTCACAGTTTAAGTCGAAGAAAAAATCTTCCCTTCAGCATATTATTATGTCAGCTAACATTAAACCATTAGCGACGGGTATTCATCATTTACAGGTTGAAGTACAGGGCAATTTTAATTTAAAAATAAACAATGAAGTTGTTATTGCCTATCAAGAAGGAATAAGCGATTCAGCCGTGTTGAATTATGATGTCAACCTAAAAGAAGGTGAAGAGTATGCTTTTGAGATTCAATATGATGGACAAGAATATTTCACATTAGGTTGGAATGCCCCAGGCGAATTATTTGCAAGTGAAGCAGACTATTTAACGGCAGCAAAAAAAGCAGATGCGGTTATCTACTTTGGTGGCTTGAGTCATGCCGACGATAGAGAATCAATTGATCGCGCTGACATGAAATTACCCAACTCACAAGATGAAATTATCACAAAATTGCTCAAAGTTAACCCTAAAACCATTGTTTTCTTAGTGGCTGGTTCTGCTGTTGAAATGCCATGGGTTGAAAAGGCTAATGCGATTGTTTGGGGATGGTATGGCGGTATGGAAGCAGGTCATGCATTTGCTGATATATTAACAGGAAAAGTTAATCCAAGTGGTAAAATGCCTATAACGTTACCTGCTCGTCTTGAAGATACAGCCCCTATTGTTCTAAATGATTATAACGCACAAGAGAGTTTATATAAGGAAGGGGTTTTTATTGGTTATCGTTGGTTTGAACAACAGAAAATTAAACCATTATTTAGCTTTGGTCACGGACTGTCTTTTACGCAGTTTGACATCAGCAATATTAAACTATCGAAAAACACTGTTGCGAATAATGACAACATTGTCGTTACTGCAACGGTTAAAAATACTGGGTTAATTGCTGGTGCAGAAGTGGTACAGCTTTACCTACGTGATATAAAATCCAGCGTTCTTCGTCCAACTAAAGAGTTAAAAGGTTTTACCAAAGTTATGTTACAACCTCAAGAAACACAAACTGTTAGTTTTAAGTTAACCATGCGCGATTTGTCTTTTTGGGATGAAAACACACAAAATTGGTTGGCAGAGGCTGGAGAATTTGAAGTGTTACTTGGTAATTCATTAGACAATATTAGCCAACAAGCAAAATTTACACTGCAACAATAGCTATCAAGTTAGCATTACACGCGCTATTACTTGTCAAAAAAATATAATGCTTGTGTACTATTGTTGAGTACATTAACGTAAGCATGTAATGAATTTTGGCTAGGGCATAAGTGTGTTAAATAAAAAAGCAGAGAACACTGTATTTAGGCGATATAATACGGCTGTTGTTGTTGCCTTTGTTGTTATTGTGTTTGTTGCGCTTACTGCGGCATCACTTCGTTATTATAGTGAATTGTCGGAGCATAAGTTACGGGGATTAAAACAGTTAACGGCACAAGCTAATCAATTAAATTCAATGCTAGTACAAAGTGAGCAAGCACTTACTGGTATTCAAGAGTTTGCTCAATACAACCTTAAATACCCAGATGAACTACATGCGAAAATACCGCCTTTAAGACAAGATGGTTCATTATTTTTTCTGGATAAGCCTATCCGTAGCTCCTTAGAAGAAAACAAGCGTATTAGTGGAAATATTACTGGCTTTGGTCAAATAGATAAATTTTTCTTAGAAAAGAAGCAAGAAATAGCTATGGCAAATGCATTAACGCCAGCTTTTGTTGCAGCGCAAAAAATAATTGCAGAAGCAAATTGGTTTTACTACATTTCTGTTGAACAATTTGTCAATATTTACCCGTGGATTGGCCGAGATAGTTGGCGATTTAGTGATAGGATGCTTACCAATGTTCACGCTAAAAAAATACAAGCACTTGGAGTGGAAAATAATAAAGTTGTATGGTCATCTCCTTATATTGATGCTGCGGGTACGGGCATAAACTTCTCTTTAGGTATTGGTGTTTACCGTAATACCGATATGTTAGGTGCGGTTATTATTGATGTTAGTTTAGCCCGATTACAGAAAAGTTTACCCGAGTTAACCTCAGCAGACCAACGTTTAGTTTTACTTAATCAAAGGAATGATATTTTAATTTTTAAACAAAAAGGTGAGGCGCCTTTAAGTTATCGAACCTCATGGCAGAAGTTGTTGCCTGAAGCGTTACATGAGTTAAATCCAAGCAATTTAGCTCAATTAGCTGACTCATCGCAGATTGGTGATTGGTTAGTTGAAAAGCACACGTTACCCATCAATGGTTGGACTCTGTTAAAATACCAACCCTACTCAAGTTTTATTTCCCCGCTACGCAACCATTTTATTTATATGTTTACCATTTTGTTAATTGGTTTATTTGCTTTTTTAATGTTAGTAAATGCCATGACAAAACGTAGTTTTATTAAACCAACACACGATTTTATTAGTCATATAGAGTATTGCGCTCAAGGTGATCCTGGTAAAGTGAAGGCTACAGCTGATTGGCTACATTGGTTTACTCTAGTTGAAGATATTTTTACTCAAAATAGAAGCTTACTTTTACAATTAAAAGAACAAAATGAAGTGCTAGATAGTCGAGTACTAGAAAAAACTAAAGCATTACTAGAAAGTAGTATAAAACATCAACGTGATTATGTTTTGTTACGTTCTGTGATGAATGCTATCCCTGAATTAATTATTTTTAATGCTCCTAGTGGAGATTTAATGGGGTGTAATCAGGCTTTTGAGCAATTAAGTGGTCGATTAGAAAGTCAAATGTTAGGTTGTCAAGCACGAGAATTCATGCCTGAAGAATTAGCCGTTGAAATTGATTGTTTGAATAAAAGTAATCACTCAGAATACCCGCAACAGGCGTTGATTGAAACAAGTGATAGAAGCTACCAAGGTTATTGTAATCAATTTACCAATGCTCAGAATGAAGTGTTAGGCACTATCACTATTTTACAAGATGTAACAGCACAACAAGCGACACAGTTAGCATTAAAGAATGCTAAAAACCAAGCTGAAAATGCTAACCAAGTAAAAACACAGTTTTTGGCTAATATGAGCCATGAGATCAGAACACCTATTAATGCAATACAAGGCATGATGAGTTTATTAACCCGAACATTATTAGATTCACGGCAACAGCACTATTTAGCTAATGCGCAAACAGCGGCTTTTTCTTTATTACATCTTATTGACGAATTGCTTGATTTATCAAAAATTGAAGCAGGTAAAATGCATATGGTCAGGGAAGTAATTGATTTGCCAGTGGTTATTGATAAAGCGCTCAAGCTAAATGCGGCTAACATTCATGTAAAAAATCTCATGATGCGCGTAGAATTGTCTGTCAATGTGCCTCGTTATCTTATGAGTGATGAAATGCGGTTAGTACAAGTTATATCGAATTTATTGAATAATGCAATTAAGTTTACAGACCAAGGTGAAGTTGCCTTGTCTATTGAGATTGTCACTTCAAACAATACGGATGCATTAGTACACTTTAAAATGAAAGATACAGGTATTGGTATCGCTAAAGAGAATCAAGCTCATTTATTTGATGCTTTTTCTCAGGCAGATATTTCAATGACAAGGAAGTATGGTGGCTCAGGTTTGGGTTTATCTATTTGTCAGCAAATAGTGAAATTACTTGGAGGGGAAATCAGCCTACAAAGTGATTTAGGAAAGGGGTGTGAGTTTAACTTTATGCTGCCTTTTTCTATACCAAGTAAAGAAATTATCAAACAATCAGGGGGACTTTACCATTTAGATACTGAAATATTACCCATTAATTTATGTAGTGTTAGGCAGGTATTGTCTAAGAGTTGTATTGAAACAATAGCACACTTGTCTTGGACATATCGTTCATTTAATGGCTTGGACGAGCTAAATGAATTTAATGAAGTGATGTTAAGTAGTGATAGTTTAAATAAAAAGCTCGTTTCTAAAAATCAAAAAAGCCTTAAAAATGTTTTACTAGTTAGTGAAGATGTTTTTTCTCAAGGTACAGTGAATATTGATTTGTTGAAAAAAATAGATTTAATCGCATTTTGTCAATCAGCAATGTGCGAGTTGAGTAGTAAAATATGCAAACAACTTGAGACAATGAAAATGCCTTATATTTTACTTGATACCCCACTATATCGTTATTCATTAGATAAAATAGCCGAATCAGTAAGACACCTTTTACAAGACAAAGCAGAAGATAAAGGCAGCTTAGCTTTGAGTACATCTACTCAATCATTGAATCATTTACCATTAAAATCAGGTGAAAATGAGGATAATAGAAGTGATTTAGCCAATGTGAACGTGTTATTAGTTGAAGATAACTTAGTAAATCAATTGGTTGCTAAAGAATTACTCTTGAGTATGAAAGCTAATGTCACTATTGCGGATAATGGTCAAAAGGCGTTAGAGGCACTTGAAAAAAAGTTATTTGATGTAGTGTTAATGGATATTCAAATGCCAGTAATGGATGGGCTAACTGCAACACAAGAAATAAGAAAAAATAAAAAATATCAAAATCTTCCCATCATCGCTATGACCGCTCATGCGCGGGTAGAAGATCAGCAACTTAGTTTATCAGCAGGGATGAACTTACATATTGCTAAACCGATCACCCCCAAATTACTTTTGATGAGCATTTTACAAGCGATAGAACATGCGGCTATCTAGTTTGTTTTAATATGAGACTAAAATTAACTCAGTGCTTTACTAAAAAGCCGTTCCAATTTATTCACTGTTTTTTGAATGTTATTTACATCGGTAGGGGCAATAAAAATAGTGTCATCACCTGCTATAGTACCGAGTACACCATCACTTTTACTTAAGCTATCGAGTAAACGGGCAATTAATTGCGCCGCACCTGGACTTGTTTGAATGATGATCATAATGCCATTGTGTTCAATTTCTAACACTAATTGTTTTAATGGGCTTTGTGCTGTGGGTACACCCAGTTCAGCTGGTAAACAATATACCATTTCTTGACGAGCATTACGGGTGCGAACCGCACCAAACTTACTCAGCATGCGTGATATTTTAGATTGACTAATATTATCAAAACCTTGCGTTTTCAACGCTTCAACAATCTCACCTTGAGAGCCAAATTGTTCTTGTTTTAACAAATCTTTAAATGCTTGTATAAGTGCTTCTTGTTTTTGTTGGGGATTCATTATGTGATATCAAAACCTTTCTTAAAGGGCGCATTATTTCAAACGCTATAATACTAAAGTTGAGTTTTTTCAGCTGAGCATTATACGTTATCATATAAACAAATATACGCTATAAATGATTTTTAATTGTTTTTTTGTTGTCTATGCTATATCTTTTGCGCAGCAAATTTTTACGTATTTACTCAAATTTTTTTGTTAAAATGAATCAAAGGTTAATTTGACCTTAGTTTACCCCTATTAAATATCGGAGAGAACACATGAAAGTAGCAGTTTTAGGCGCAGCAGGCGGCATTGGACAAGCATTATCTTTACTATTAAAAACTCAATTACCAGCAGGGTCTGAGTTATCGCTTTATGATGTTGCTCCAGTTGTTCCAGGTGTGGCAGTAGATTTATCTCATATCCCTACGGATGTAAAAGTTGCTGGTTTTGGTCGTGATGATTTAAATGGTGCTTTAGCTGGTGCTGATATTGTATTAATTCCAGCGGGTATGCCACGTAAACCAGGTATGGACCGTGCTGACTTATTCAATGTAAATGCAGGTATTATCAAAGTATTAGCTGAAGGCATTGTTGCAGCTTGTCCTAAAGCATTAGTTGGTATTATCACTAACCCTGTAAACGGCACTGTACCAATTGTTGCTGAAGTATTCAAAAAAGCAGGTACATATGATGCTAATCGTGTGTTTGGTATTACAACGTTAGATGTTATTCGCTCAGAAGCTTTTGTTGCAGAATTAAAAGGCTTAGATGTTGCTTCAGTAAAAGTTCCTGTTATTGGTGGTCACTCTGGTACAACTATTCTTCCATTACTTTCTCAAGTTGAAGGTGTAAGCTTTACAGATGAAGAAGTTGCAGCCTTAACACCGCGCATTCAAAATGCAGGTACTGAAGTGGTTGAAGCAAAAGCTGGTGGCGGATCTGCTACTTTATCTATGGGGGCAGCCGCAGCACGTTTTTGTATGTCTTTAGTTAAAGGTTTACAAGGCGAAGACGTTGTGGATTATGCTTATGTTGCGGTAGACAACGGCGATGCACCTTATTTTTCTCATCCAGTTCGTTTAGGTGTGAATGGCGTAATTGAAATTTTACCTTACGGTGAGTTAAGTGCTTTTGAACAAAAAGCTAAAGATGATATGTTAGCTACGCTGAAAAAAGATATCCAAGAAGGTATCGATTTTATGGCGTAAAGCCAAAGGTAAAAGGGACCTTAATCGCATGATTAAAGTCCCCACTACCGTCTATAATAGAGCGACAGTTTTTTGATAACTTGTCGCTTTTTTATTAATCTAACTTGCTTTATTTAACTCCTTTCGAAATTAAAAAGTCTGTATATTCTTTATCTGTTCGCATAATGTGATTAGTTAACCAACGTTTAAGAAATAAAATTAAATCATCACTGATAGTACCTTGCGGATTGTCGATAAATTTATTTTTTAATTCAATAACTTGCGCAATTAAGTCATTGTGTTGTTTTTTATGTTCCTCAGCGTTGCTATAACCGTATTCAGCAAACATATTCTCTTCATAAGTAAAATGTTTTTGGGTATAAGTGGTTAAGCCAGTAAATATTTTTCCCAATAACTCATTTGAGCCACCTGTCAATTTGGCATCATGAAGCGCATTGATCATATTAACTAGTTTCTTGTGTTGTTCATCAATACTTTTAATACCAACACTTAACTCATTTGACCATTCAATCAATGGCATATTGATTCCCCTATATTTTCAACTACTATTTACGTTAGTGGCAAAGACAAGAATAAACAACCTAAATCATCGATTTTACTGTGCTAAATCAATTAAATTTTAACATTTTCTACATTCCCATAATTATCTATTATCTACCCCAGGGATTGTCTGGTGTTGATGAGCGTTCACGTGTTTTTTTAGCCTTTTTTTGGCGAAGGCGCTCAGCGTCTTCAAAGCTCAATTCAGCTGGTTTTCCTGGCTTTTGATGTGTAGGTATAATGCGATCACGAGGAGGTAATTCAAACTGGCTATCATCAGCGCGTGGTAAACTTTTATATTGATATAAATAAAAACCTTCAACTTTATCTTTGGCCCACTCTGTTTTTTTTAAAAATTTAACACTTGAGTTAATACTTGGATTGGTTTTAAAACAGTTTAGGTTTAAGTAAGCAAAGAGAATTTCAAAACCGTAATGTTCAACTAGCTCCGTGAGCACTTGTTCTAATCCTACCCCATGCAATGGGTTATTTTCGTATATGTTATCTGAACTCATTAAGGTTGTCTCACTCGGGGTTTAATACAAATAAATATTATTGTAAAAAGGATTAGGACGCAAATTACGTTAAAATTCAATGTTGGTTGGTACGCAATAAATTAAGCACTGCGATTAGCAGCAATATGCGCCAAGTCAGTTAGTGCTTGTTTATAGTCAGATTCGGGTAAAATAGATAAGGCATTAATGGCTTTGTCTGCTTCAATTTCTGCTCTTTTTTGGGTGTAATTTAAAGCACCTGTTTGCTGCATAGCCGAGAGAATTTCTTCTAAATTTTCCATACCATTTCCATGCTCTATTGCTTCCCTTATAAGCTGTTTTTGCGCATCAGTACCATGTTCCATAGTATAAAGTAAGGGTAATGTTGGCTTACCTTCAGATAAATCATCACCAACATTTTTACCCATTTCTTTCGCATCAGCAGTGTAGTCCATAATATCGTCAACTAATTGAAAAGCTGTACCTAAGTACTTACCATAATCGGCCATTGCTTGTTCCGCTGCTTTGTCTTGTTGAGTAATAACAGCAGCAAGGCGCGTGGCTGCTTCAAATAGCTTAGCAGTTTTGCAGTAAATTACTTTCATATAGCTTTCTTCGGTAGTATCAGGATCATTACAGTTCATTAGTTGTAATACCTCACCCTCGGCAACAATATTAGTGGCATCAGATAAAATATCCATAATGCGCATGTCACCTAACTTTGTCATCATTTGAAAAGAGCGTGTATAAAGGAAGTCTCCTACTAAAACGCTAGCGCTATTACCAAATAATGCATTGGCCGTTTTACGACCTCGACGCATATTAGATTCATCGACAACGTCATCATGTAATAAGGTTGCCGTGTGAATGAACTCAATAATTGCCGCTATAATACAATGTTCATCATTTAATGGACTTGAATTTGCTTGGTTTAACGCCCGTGCTGTCAATACTGTCAACATAGGGCGCATGCGTTTTCCACCAGCATTAACAATATAAATGCCTAATTGATTGATTAAAGCGACATCTGAATGTAATTGTTCATAAATAAGGTTGTTTACCTTAGTCATGTCATGTTGAGATAGTGCTTGAATTGCTTTTATATCCACAGTACTTAATTTCCATTTGGGCTAGGAGGTTTTTTATACTATTAGGGTATAACCACCTTTTCGATCAGTTTTATAGGTAAATTCTACACTATATTGGCTGACAATAAAGCCGCAAAGACGGTTTCCAATTAGTTTGTTTTGTATTTACCCTTTATTTCATTGAATGAACCAAAAACTTTATAAATGATTACTTTTATACTTGCTCTGTTCGGTTTCTTAGCGTAGAATTCGCGCCCTATATTTTTAAATTTAGCGTCATTTAACTTAACTAAGAGATGACGCAGTACGGAGTAGCTATGTACGCGGTATTCCAAAGCGGTGGTAAACAGCATCGTGTAACCGAAGGGCAAACAGTTCGCCTAGAAAAACTTGAACTTGAAGTTGGCGCAGCAGTAGAATTTGATAACGTTTTAATGATCGCCGATGGTGAAAACATCAACGTAGGCGCGCCTTACGTTGCAGGTGGTAAAGTAGTGGCTGAGGTTGTTAACCAAGGTCGTGCTGATAAAGTTACTATTGTAAAATTCAAACGTCGTAAGCATTCACGCAAACAAGCGGGCCATCGTCAATGGTTCACTGAAGTGAAGATTACTGGTATTAACGGCTAATTAGGAGCATTTTAACATGGCACATAAGAAAGCTGCAGGTAGTACACGAAATGGTCGTGATTCAGAAGCTAAACGTTTAGGTGTTAAACGTTTTGGTGGTGAATCAGTGTTAGCGGGTAACATCATTGTTCGTCAACGTGGAACTCGTTTTCATGCAGGTAACAATATGGGTATCGGTAAAGACCACACTTTATTCGCATTAGCTGACGGTAAAGTTCAGTTTGATGTTAAAGGTCCAAAAAATCGTAAATTTGTTAGCATTATTGCTGACTAATTTAGAGTCGATTAATAAAAACCTCGCATCATGCGAGGTTTTTTTTTGGTTTGAAAAACAGAGTTGAAATTATTTTTACTAATACTTGTTTATAATATTGGTTGAAAGTATTCGCGGAATATTTATACAAAATGGTTTATACTAACAAGTATATAAACCATGAGAATTTAGGGTTGTTTAAAGCACCATGAAATTTGTTGATGAAGTTGAAATCAGAGTTGAAGCTGGCGACGGCGGTAACGGCTGTGTCAGTTTTCGTAAAGAAAAATATATTGAGTTTGGCGGCCCTAACGGTGGTGATGGTGGTGATGGTGGTGATGTGTACCTTGTTGCACATGAAAGCCTTAACACACTGATTGATTATCGTTTTGAACGTTTCCATCGTGCTAAACGCGGTCAAAACGGACAAAGTCGTGATTGTACAGGTAAAAGTAGTGAAGAATTGGTGTTGAAAGTACCTGTTGGTACTCGTGTTACTGATATAGACACTGGTGAGCTATTAGGTGATTTAACCCATGTAGACCAAAAGTTATTGGTAGCTAAAGGTGGCTGGCATGGTTTAGGTAATACGCGCTTTAAAAGTAGTACTAACCGCGCTCCTCGACAGAGAACTGATGGTACTCCAGGTGAAATACGTAATCTTAAATTAGAGTTACTCTTATTGGCTGATGTTGGTTTATTAGGCTTGCCTAATGCGGGTAAATCAACCTTAATTCGTAGCGTATCGGCAGCAAAGCCTAAGGTAGCCGATTACCCTTTCACAACCTTAGTGCCAAACTTGGGGGTAGTACGTTTAGATACACAACGTAGTTTTGTTATCGCTGATATTCCAGGTATCATTGAAGGTGCCGCTGATGGTGCTGGTTTAGGCACACAATTTTTAAAACACCTTGAGCGTTGTCGTATTCTTCTGCATATTATTGATATTATGCCAGCAGATGGATCGGATCCACTTGAAAACGCTAAAACTATTATTAGTGAGCTAGAGCAGCATAATGAAAAACTTGCAGGTAAGCCACGTTGGATTGTATTTAATAAACTTGATTTAATGTTCGAAGATGAAGCTAAAGAATTAACGGATGCTATTTTAGCTGGGCTTGATTGGCAAGGTGAAGTGCATAGTATTTCAGCGTTCAATAAAATGGGCACAGAAGAATTATGCCAAAGAGTTATGACTTTCATCGAAGAATTACCACCAGAAGAAGAGGAAGTGGTTGATGGTAAAAATGTTGAATTTAAGTGGGATACTTACCATGAAGATGCGATAGCATCTGATGGTTTAGATGATGATCTTGATGATGATGATTGGAATGAAGACGATTACGATGTAGAAGTCGAGTATCGTCAATAGTTTGAACTGTTAATTCTATCTTATAAAAAGACTCTTGGTTGATTATCATGAGTCTTTTTTTGTGAGCAGCGCTGTAGAGTGCTTTATAATTGTATGCTGTATAATATTTTATTTAAGCGATTCGCATAATATCGTTTGGTCTAATTAAAATATATGAGACAATTCAGATCGCAATAACATACCAATGGTTCATTATGAAACTTTTAGTTCGCAACCTTTCTCGTACAACAACAGAGCAAGAAATTCGTATCTTATTTTCTACTCATGGCACTGTCACTGAATGTAATTTAGTGCTCGATCAAGAAACAGGTAAATCAAAGGGCTTTGCTTTTGTTGAAATGCCAGACGAAGCTGAAGCAAAATTAGCAATGTCTAGCCTGCATGAAACAAGAGTTGCTAAAAATAAGATTCGAGTAAAAATTGCTCAGTAATTAGAGTGTTTGAGCTAATTTTATTGATTAGATTATAGTGTTTTTGTCTTGATGTGACCTGAATGTATACTATCGCTTATGTATTCTGCTAACACTTTATCGATTGTATCGACACCAGAGTAATGATTGATTATCATGACTCTTTTTTATAGCTCGATAAACTCTTAGGAACACCATGACCATTCTCTCTATGATAGTTGCTACAGCTGACAACAATATTATTGGTAAAGATAATGACATGCCATGGCATTTACCCGCTGATTTAGCCTATTTTAAAAAGGTAACTTTAGGTAAGCCTGTTATTATGGGTAGAAAAACCTATGAGTCGATTGGTAGAGCATTACCTGGACGAAGAAATATTGTTATTTCTCGTGATGAAAATTATATTCCTCAAGGTAAAGGTTCAGAAGATGTTGATGTCGTTACCTCAGTTGCAGAAGCCTTAGCTTTAATTGAACATTTAAATAGCCATAAGAGTGCTGAAGAAAAGATAGAAGAAATTATGGTTATTGGAGGAGGAGCTATTTATAAGCACTGTTTACCTAATGCTGATCGTTTATATGTTACTCATATTAAAGCTGATATTGATGGTGATACTCAATTTCCTCGTTATGATGATGGCAGTTGGCAAAAGGTGAGTAGTGAACTACGAAAAAGCGATGAAACAAATATTTATGATTTAGATTTTTGTGTTTATCAACGAGCGACAACTGGTGAGTATTAAATGTGCTCTAATGCTTTATTTGATTCTTCAAAATATACACGTAATTCATTTGCCTTAATTTTACTTGTGTTTGGTGTTGGCTCTGCCTTGTATGTAAATTTTTACGTTAAACCGACGATAGTAGGTACTACCTATCATTATGGGCTTTGGTCTTTATTACCAGCCTTTATTACTATTGTGTTGTCTTGGTTAACCCGCGAGCCTTTAACCGCTTTATTAAGCGGTATTGCTATTGGCGCGTTTATGATGGGGCAATATGATCTTACTGACCAAATATTAATACCCTCTATGGCGCAAGTAAGCACTGCCGGCTTATTACTTTTGTATTTGTGGCTATTGGGTGGTTTGCTCGGTATTTGGTCAAAAACAGGGGCAGCACAAGCTTTTGCTGACTATATGACGCAACACTTTGTGCGTGGCCAGCGGTCAGCTAAGTTAGTAACTTGGTTTTTGGGAGTGCTGTTTTTTCAAGGTGGCACTATGAGTACTGTGCTTGTGGGTACAACAGTGCGTCCTTTAGCTGATAAAGCTAAAATTAGCCATGAAGAAATGAGTTATATTGTTGATTCTACCGCCTCGCCCATTGCTGTTGTTATTGCCTTTAATGCATGGCCAGCGTATGTGCAAGCCTTGATATATGTGCCAGGCGTTGCTTTTTTAGCGACAGAGGCGGATCGTATCGCCTTTTTCTTCTCTGCCATTCCTTTTAGTTTTTACGGTATTTTTGCTGTTATAGGTACTTTGCTGCTTAGCTTAAATATTACCACCTTTTCTGGAAAACGCATTCGCGCAGCCCACCACAGAGCGGCGACAACGGGAGAATTAGATGCGCCTAATGCCAAGCCATTAAGCACGAAAGAATTACAGGTTGGTAGTGTGCCAAAAGGTTATAAAGCGCATGTACTTGAATTTATCTTACCATTAATCGCCTTGATTGCTACTGCAGTGCTAACCTTTGTTTTCTATGGTTCACCTAAAATAAATTGGGCATTTGGTGTGGCATTACTACTCAGTGCATTTATCGCATTAGGGAAGGGAATGTCGCTAAGTAATATTATTGATGGTTTTGGTAATGGCTTAAAAGGCGTAGTACTCGCATCCGTTATTTTAATGTTAGCTGTAACGATAGGGGCTATTAGTAAACAAATTGGTGGTGGTGTGTATTTGGTTTCACTGCTTTCTACCCAAGTGCCTTATTGGCTATTACCTGTTATTTTACAAATGATGGCAATGATTGTCGCCTTTTCAACAGGGACAAGTTGGGGAACTTTCGCTATTGCATTTCCTTTGTCTATGCCACTTGCCTGGGCTATTGCACAAAATACTGGAATTGATAATCCTGAATTATTTATGATGATATGTTTTGCTACTGTATTAAACGGCAGTGTGTATGGCGATCAGTGTTCACCAATTTCAGATACCACTATTTTAAGTTCAATGACTACAGGCTGTGACATGATGGATCATGTTAAATCACAAATTGTTCCTGCGACTTATGCTGCGATGTTAGCGGCAGTATTGTGGACATTGACGGTAGTGTTTTTTGTATGATCTCAAAGAAAAGTATTTGGCTGTTTTTCCTGCGTATAAAGTAGATCACCTAATTAATGAAACTGGTATTATCAGTTTATTAATAATACCATATATGGCTGCAATGCACTTTATTTCATCGATTTGAATTGTCCCGCAATAGGAGAGGATTTATCTATGGTATCAAACGGAGTTTAGCTCGATATTGCAATTATACCAATTTGATTAAATTTCTTCCCAACTCAGAGCTTCATTAGCGAGCTTAGAACAAGAAAAATTGATTAAACATAGTTACTCTATATTTCTTCAATTTTGCGATGTTATCAGTTTGCTAATGAGCTCCCAAAGGGCGCGTTTAAAAGGCTTATATGCGGCGTTATTGATTTTGACAAGGGAATGACCATTTTCTTCAATCAATGCCTTGCCTACATGGATGTAGGTACTTAGGTTATGTTTGGAACGTATAACCTGTGCCTCTAAGCCTTTTAATTCTCGCTGAGTGGGAAAGAACTTAATCAACTTGGTATTA
>Ga0193954_1000166_pt1 | contig 39857 bp, 34 predicted proteins | sample BB_5_MG_FD_140340 | JGI IMG/M metagenome (GOLD analysis project Ga0193954, IMG submission 140340) | Microbial mat bacterial communities from the Broadkill River, Lewes, Delaware, United States - BB_5_MG | ecosystem: Environmental > Aquatic > Freshwater > River > Microbial mats | place: USA...
ATGGTAAGGTTGTTTATCAAGAAGTTGTAAGTAAAATCGAAGATGAGCCTAACTATGCTGAGATTATCAAAGTTATTAATGGTTTGAGTAAATAATTACCTCTTTTAGTCTATCGTAACTGCTTTGTTTTGATTTAAAAGCAGTTACAATAGTATCTGTTTTTCTTCTCTTCTTTTTTCCTACATTTCTTATACAATATTTTATTATTCTTTAGCATTTGTGATTGTTAGAGAAGGTGTTTCACGTGAAACAATCTCTCTTGATCATGTTACCTACTTTACAGTGCTTTCGGGAAGGTGTCGGGTTTGTTAAAATACCATATTCGTTTGTAGCTAATGCCATCGGACTCTTTGGTTTGAATGAGATTAAAAGAGTACGTATCTTGGGAGATAAGTTGAAATGCAATGAGTCCATCTTGATCAATAATGAGTTGGTTGTTAGTAAAATAGTAGGAGAGAAAATAACTTTGGTCATACTCTATATTGCCATGCATATCTATAATCATTGCATGGAGTTGCAAGGATCCTCGTTCATTAAATATGAGTTTCACATAGTGTACCCCTTGTACAGGATCTCCTGTCGTAAAATAAAATGTTTTCCCCTCTATCATATCTAGGGTCATGGTATTGTAATTGTCAGCGATAGGTTTAGACTCAAAAGCATCAAGGTCTGTATTTTCGATAGAGTTACTTTGCCAAGGTGAAGAGGTGTCATCTCCCATCATTTGATGATAGGATAACACTTCATTGGCTTTGCTTTCATCAAAATAGAGAAAGATGGAGCTACTGACACTGTACCCACTCTCTTCGTATTCATTTTTGAAAAGTATATAATCACTATCAATATTGTCAAGAGTTAAAATCTGTTCTTCGTCATTACTGTTTACAAAATAGATACTTCCATTGGCAATGGTAATTGGAATTATATGAGTTTGACCATCAATGGTAAGGATGATCATGGATAGATTTTCATCTACTTTAAATCGTGCAATTTTTCCATTGTCAATAAAGTAGAATTCTCCTTGTTTTAACGCTTCTTTAATCAGTGTGGTGTTAAGATGTTTTTGTGCATCTTCTTGGGAGATGAGTCTGCCATAAAAATTTTCGATGTCAAGTTGTCTGAGTTTGTTCATAAGTGTCTCGATCTCCTCTTCATTTTGTGGCAGTGAGACCAAAAGACTTTTATCCACAATGGCATTGATTACTTCTTCTTTGATATTGATACCATTATTAGCATTGCCATCATCATCAAGCGATTGGAGGAGTTGAGCCACAAGTAGATTATCTTCAATGATATTAACACCATTACTAAGTTTGGAGGCTTCAACCTCGCGCAGTGTAATGTGATCAATAAAAAATCGACAATCTTGCCCTACCTCGTAGTTAAACTCTCCATCTTCTCCTGTGACTCCCTCTTGTGAGCCACATTGATAAGAGATGCCTGAAATTTTGGAATCAACATAAAATCCTATCTCTGTGGGTGTTGATTTGTTCGTTGTAACTGGAGATGTGCTGTTTGAACTACTGCTACCACAGCTTGATAGAGCCAGTGCGATGGTAGAGGAGAATAATAATGTTTTTAGTATTGACATTTATAAGAGTCCTTGGAAATAGTTTAACAAAAATTATATCTCACCTTAACTTATCTTTTATGATATAATTTTGTAATATTTACGCTTTAAGGATAAAAATGAAAAAGTATCTACTTCTTCCCACCCTACTCTCCTCTTTTGCATTTTCTGTTGTTTCCATTAAACCCGTTGAAATCAAAAATGATGCTTCGATAGATTTTGAACAAGGATTATCCTTTAGTTCAAAATCAGGTAATGTGGAGAAGATGGATTTTAAACTTGCCACTTCGCTCAAACAGTACGGTGAAGGTTATGTGAACACACTTTTTTTCTTTTATGATTATGGAGAGTCACGCGGTCAAAAAGACACCAATGCCCTACTCTTTCATCTGCGTCATATTCATGATTTGGGTTGGAAAGATCTAAATGCTGAACTTTTTACTCAAGTCGAAAAAGATGACTTTAGGGATATTACTTCTAAAACCTTGCTTGGAAGTAACCTTCGTTATAAAATTGATACAGAGAAGTTGGATGTTTTTGTTGGGCTTGGGGTATTTTATGCATGGTTGGATGAAGTCAATATCAAAGATGAATATACATCGATCAACAGTTATGTCTCTTTGAATTATCAATTTACAGACTCAACCTCTTTGACCTACAAAGCTTACTATCAACCCCGTATTGATGATTTTGATGATTTTCAACTCTATCAAAAAGCTCAACTTAAAGTTAATATCACCAATCGTCTAAGCCTCTTTGTCAATCTACTCCATGAGTATGATGCTAAACCACCTGTAGGGATAGAGAAATCAGACTTTGCTCAAACGACGGGGCTAAGTTATAAATTTTAAGGATGCTTGGTAGGGAATGCTACCCTACTTCTCATCCTCATCACGGGCATCGTAGATAAACCATCCCAGTCCTACCACCACTACCAATACAATAAACAAAAATAAAATCTCATCAATGGTACTTCCTAGCATTTACTCTCCTTTCTCTTCTTCTCGCAGTTGCCCACAGGCTGCGGATATATCCAATCCTTTGGATTCACGTATGGTACAGAGCAGTCCCCGTTTGGTGAGATACTCTTGGAACTTTAGCATATCAGCTTCACTAGGGCGTTTAAACTCTGTATTATCATACGGGTTGAAGTATATCAAATTCACCTTAGCTTTGATGCCATCAAGTAGGCTTAGTAGCTTTTTGGCTGAATCCAAACCATCGTTGATATCCTTGATCACCAAATATTCAAACATCACCCGTTTACGGCTATTGATAGGGAAGTTTTTGACCACATTGATAATGGAAGCGATATTGTAAGCTTTGTTGATGGGCATGAGTGTTTGACGCAGTTCATCATCAACAGCGTGCAGAGAGATAGCCAAATTAATCCCTAAATCCAATTTTCCAAGCTTCTCTATTTTGCTACTAAGTCCTGAAGTGGAGATGGTTTGACGATGAGGCGAGATATCCATTCCGTCTTGTGATGAGAATATTTTGATAGCTTTAACCACATTATCAAAATTATCCAGTGGCTCACCCATCCCCATATAGACGATATTAAGCCGTCGATTGGCTTCGATGTTGTTATCCTTTTTAATCCAAAGCAATTGGGCGACAATCTCACCAGCCGTGAGATTTCGCACAAAGCCCCCCTTAGCCGTCAAACAAAAGGCACACCCTACCTTACACCCTACCTGAGAGGAGATACAGACCGTGTAGCGTTCGTGATGCTTAATAGAGCCATCTTCGTGATACTGCTTGGGTTTCATCAGTAGCAGTACGGCTTCGACTGTGTGTCCATCATGAAGTTCAAAGAGATATTTAATCGAGCCATCGATACTCTTTTGCACTTTTGCAATTTTAAGTGGGTTTAGAATAAACTTCTCATCAAGTTCACTCATCAACGCTTTGGGGAGGTTTTTCATCTGCTCAAAGCTATCAACATATTTATGATAGATCCAATTGTAAATCTGCTTAACTCTAAAAGCAGGTTTGATCTGCTCTTTTAGTTCATCTTGGGTAAAGTCTTGAATGGATGGTTTCAATTTTTTCCTTTATTGTTTAATATTCGTAGGTTTGGCACTGCCAAACGTCTAAGGTAATTTTCTTTTCTAAATAAAGTGTTTTTTAGATATTTTTACAAAGATAAAACTTTGCTATATATTTGATTTTAATTTGTCGTTTGGCAGTGCCAAACCTACACTCTTTGTTTCATATACTCATTCAATCGCCCCATCGCTTCAGCATGATTGACCTTAAAGTCTTCGTGAGCATTCTCATCGCAGTAGTTGGTCACGATAAAAACCCCACCCACAGGAATATCAAACTCTTTGGCCACTTTGGCAATGGCGTAAAACTCCATATTTTCGATACCAATATTATGGGCTAGATAGTGTTTAGATAAGCTCTTATCAGTGGTGATGTAGTTTGAGGAGTTTACCAATATCTCAGGCTTGCTTGCAGTAGAGACAACATTATCGATGGGGGTATAGGCAGAGGCGTTAAAAAAGCTATTTTCGATATTACAGGCACTCTTAGACTCTACAATATCAAATATCTCTTTTTTACCATAGCTCCCTGCTGTGCCGACAAAGAGGATAAACTCAGGGGGATTCATAATGCATATTCGTGTCAAATTAATGGCACTATCGACCATCCCTATACCAATGGGCGTAGCAAATTCAAAACTCTCAATATCTCCTGCACAGACGATCATAATACTCCCTACTTTATGTTATAATCGTATTATACACAAATTTGCAAGGATATATTATGCGACTCTTTATAATGACTATTTTTATTTCACTCTTTGCTTTTGCCGATGAAGCCTATGATATTATCAAAAAACTTGATACCAATATGCGGGGAGAGGATGTCTATATGAAGCTCTCCATGCAGGTCAAATCCAAACGCACCAAACGCACCATCAAGATGGAGAGTTGGTCAAAGGGTGATAAAAAGAGTTTTGTCAAGATCACCTACCCTCCTAAAGATCGAGGGATTACATTTCTTAGCCTCAACAACCAAATGTGGCAGTATGTTCCCAAGATTGAACGCATTATCAAGATTCCTCCTTCGATGATGCTACAGGGGTGGATGGGGAGTGATATTACCAATGATGATATGGTTAAACAAAGCTCGATTGTGGATGACTACAGCTACCGTATCATTGCACGCAAAGGCTCTATGCGAACATTAGAGTTGATCCCCAAGCCCAACGCTCCTGTAGTGTGGGGAAAGATTGTGATTAACCTTGATATCCGCACCTATACACCCACCAAAGATATCTTCTACGATGAGGATGGTAAAAAGGTACGGGAGTTTATCTATAAAAATGTGAAAAAGTTTGGAAAGTACTATATCCCAACCATTTGGATTGTCAAGCCTGTGAATAAATCTAGCAACTACACCAAGATTATCTTGCAAGATGTGAAATACGATACCAAGTTTTCCAATCGATACTTCCAAAAGAGTGCCCTCAAGAAGTTTTCAAGGTAGTGTATGTGGAGTTTAGCACTTAAAAACATTTGGTACTACAAAGGGCGAAGCATTACCACCTTTATGCTTACCTTTATCTCCGCATGGCTCTTTATTGTCTATGTAGCCTTGATGGATGGCTCACACAAATCGATGTTAGAAAACTCGCTCAAAGTCTATCAAACCCCTATCGCTCTTTATACTAAAGGCTACCGTGATGAGGGAGGGGTGGATTATTTGATTTATGATGTGGAGTATATTAGCAATCATCTAAACAGCATCCCCCAAGTGGACTCCTACGCCCCACGCTTTGAGACCTTTGGACTGCTCTCCAACGAGGAGCAGAGCTCTGCCACCATGATGGTAGGCATCTACCCCGACCAAGAAGCCAAAGTTACCATACTCAAAAAATCATTGATAAAAGGACGCTATCTTAGCCAAAATGATGCAAACCAGATCTATATGGGCAAAGAGCTAGCCCAGAGATTAAAGCTTGATATTGGGCAAGAGGTTGCCTTTATAGGTAGTGGTGTGGATGGTTCGTTTGCCAGTGATATCTTTAAGGTGGTGGGGATATTTAAAACAGGGCTTTTTGATTTTGACTCCTCAGCGATCTTTATCAACAAAACCTACCTCGATACCCTGCTCTATACCGAAAATATCGCCTCCTATATTGCCATCAATGTGAATAACTTGCATGAGGCTAGAGCCATCAACCAAGCGATTTCCAAAGACCTTAATAGCACCTATGAATCTCTTAGCTACTACACCCTAATGAAAGATATGATCGATATGCTCAAAATCGACTCTATCTTTGGATATATCTCCATTGGACTCTTTTTTATAGTGATCTTCTTTGTGATTATGATCTATGGCTTTGTGAATGTCTCTACTAGAATAAAGGAGTTTGGGCTTTTGGGTGCCATTGGGCTAAGCTCTGCCCAGATTCGTCTACTGCTCTTTTATGAGATATTTATCCTCTCAACGCTTGCCATTATTATCGCTACCCCAATAGGGGGCTATATCGCCTACTACTACTCCATTCACCCAATTATTATAGAGGGCATTAGCGAAACTTACAAAGATTATGGAATCGTCTCTGATGAGATGCCTCTAAGCTTTGATGTTTTTACGATTTTTTGGAATGTAATGGTGGTCTATATCCTCAATCTCCTAAGCATCCTCTATCCTATGAGCTATCTAAGCAAATTTAGACCTGTGGAGGCGTTGGGGCATGTGTGAAATCCAATTCAAAAAGTTCAAGTGCTTCGTCAAACTCATACGCTTCTACTAGCTTTTTAATCTGCTTAAAGTGTTTTTCATCTTCACTTTCAAGTGCATACGCTTCTATTTTCTTAATAGTTGCCTCACATGTTTTCGGTTCCATAAGCTCTAAAGAATTTTTAAGTTCATCTAAAAGTTCTGTTTTGAGTTGATCAGAGATAAGCTCTTTTGTCTGAGTATCTTGAGGTATGTTAGATTCGAGCTTCTGATCAAGTTCATTGAGAATATTTTGAAGCTCTTTATTAAACGCATTAATATATTGCTCTCCATCATTTTGCTCAAGTTTTTCGCAAATTTCATAGAGTTTGGTCGCTCCAATATTGCCACTGAGTCCTTTGAGTGTATGAATTTTGCGTTTACACTCAGCATCATCAAGTGCTTGTAAATCCAAGTCTTTATAGTCATTGAGAAAATTATTGAGCAATCGAAGATAGAGCTTAGTATTACCTGCTAGATAGGCGAGTCCTTTATTGCTATCAATATATTCAAGCTGTGGAATGGGTAGCGTCTCTTGAATCGTTTTAGGAGAGACGATGGTGCTTTGAGACTTTTGGCTAAGGTATTGAAAGAGTACTTCATAGAGTTTCTCAACCTCTATAGGTTTATTGAGATGGGCATTCATGCCTACTTCATGGCTTTTCTCAATGTCCTCTTTCATCGCATTGGCACTAAGAGCGATAATAGGAATATCTTGATTGTCTTGGCGTATCAGCTGTGTTGCTTCGTAGCCATCCATAACGGGCATTTGAATATCCATTAAAATCAGTTCATATTTATTAGGGTTAGCTTGATATCTATCAACCGCTATCAAGCCATTGGCTGCAATATCAATGGCAATACCACTATCTTCTAGTAGCCCTAAAATAATCTCTTGATTGGTATCATTATCTTCAACAAGAAGAATGCTTGAACCCTGCAGTGAGCCAATATCTTTTGCCAGTCTGCTTTTTTGTGACTGCTGGGAGTAGTTGGCTACCACACTATCAAGGAAAATGCTACACAGCACATTATGCAAAGTTGAAGGATTGATAGGTTTTTGTAAAAAGAGTTCAATACCTGCCTCTTTGGCATTTTCTAAAATAAACTCCTGTCGATAGGCAGTGACCATAATGATAGTAGGTGTTTTTTGGCGTTTGGAGTTATGGAAGAAGGAATCAATCTTTTTAGCCGTCTCAATACCGTCAAGTTTGGGCATATGCCAATCCATTAGGATCAAATCATACTCATCGTGGCTATTTGCAATTTTCTCCAAAGCTTCATGACCGCTATAAGCTGAATCGCTCTGGATAGCAAAGCGTTGAAGTGTATCTTGTAAAATATCATGCCATGTGAGGGTATCATCGACAATTAAGATTTTTTTATTTTCAAAGCTGGGATAATCTTGCTTGTGGCTTTTCTCTTCAAGTTCGATTTCACAAAAGAAGCTACTCCCTTTGCCTAGTTCACTCTCTACCCAAACATCACCACCCATCAAGTTGGTAAGTTGTTTGGAGATGGTAAGACCCAGACCCGTCCCCCCATATTTTCGGGTGGTAGAGTTGTCAGCTTGAGAAAAAGATTCAAAGAGTTTGGATTGTTGTTCCAAAGTGAGTCCAATACCCGTATCTCGTATTTCAAAACGTACACGGTTATTAGCCCTTTTGCTAATATAGAGTCCAATCTCCCCTTCATCGGTAAATTTAACGGCATTGCTCATAAAATTCGTAAGAACCTGGGTAATACGTAAAGAGTCACCGTGAAATTTTTTGCCTAGATGTTTGTCATAACTAACAATAAGCTCTAAATTTTTTTCATGTATTTTTAATTCCAGTAGTTCAACGATACTGTCAACAACCTCAAAAAGATCAAAATCAATCTTTTCAATGCTCAGTTTCCCTGCTTCAATTTTGGAAAAGTCTAAAATATCATTGATAATGCCCAAAAGTGATTTGGCAGAGTTGTCTATCTTTTGGATATAGTTTTTTTGTTTGGGGTTTAAATTGGTAGTCAAGGCAAGGTGACTCATCCCAATAATACCATTCATTGGAGTACGAATCTCATGGCTCATATTGGCTAGAAACTCCGATTTGCTCTTTGTTGCACTCTCAGCTTTCTCTTTAGCCTCTATCAAATCAACTTCAAGTTGTTTTTGCTGGGTAATATCTTTGGTGCTGATAAGCAGTCTCTTTTTGTCATCCATAAGACTAATGGACATATTGACAATAATCTTTCTGTCATCTTTGATAATGCAGGTTTTAATAAAGTCTGTAATATACCCTTTAGCAATAACCCTCTCAATTGCTTTTCGACTCTTATCTCTATCTTCTGGAACACTAAGTTTGATACAGCTAGTTCGCATCAACTCCTCTTTGCTAAACCCTGTCATATCACAATAGGCAGGATTGACATCTAAAAAGGCGGTTGTTTCAAGATCAAGTATGGCAATACCCTCTTTGGTGGTTCTATAGATCGCTTCAAAACTGCTCTTTTGCTCTTCTAACTCTTTGGTACGTTTAAGGATATTCTCCTCAAGACGCTCTTTCTCTTTTTGCCAAGCTTGATAGAAGATGATATTATTGGTTGCATTGGAAAACTGTATCATGAAGTTGCCGATAGCTTGACGCAATAGAGTATCATGAAGTGAGGTATTCTCTTTGGCATTTGTACTACTATTGCCCATCACTACAAGTCCATGTGGTACTTGGCTATCCCCACCAAAGAGTTCAAAATAAGCCTCTTCTAATGCAAGTGATTGACACAACTTCTCAACACGCTTGTCAGGGTTTTCCTTAAAATGCAAGATAGGTTCTTTATACGTTCTTAGTGCTTCTATCACTTCCCCTGAAAGCACTAAATTAACCATCTTAATTTTCATCTGCTCTTGGGAGTTTGTATAACCTTTGTAATAACTGATTGTAAACCATCCATTTGAGTCATCATGTTCAAAAATCAATACCTTCTCAAAACCCAACTGCTGGGTTGTAAACTTTAAAGCAATTGCATACAATTCATCTAACTGCATATTGCCATCAAGCCCCCTGCCAACTAGAAGCTGCTTTTGGGCGATATCTAATTGATCTAGGCTCTGTTGTAATTTTTTTCTTGCCTGCTCTTCTGAATAGACAAAGTAGTAATAGAGACTAAATATGATAGCAATGACCAATATAAAATTGATTGCAAAAAATAAAACGATAAAGTTCTCTGACAATCCTATATCAAATGTTTTGGCATAAGGTTCTATCAAAGCACTAAGGATAACTAGTACGACAAATAATAAAAGCCAAACGATCGTCATATACTTACGACGTAGTGTAAAGCTTCCAAAGACACCCAGTGCTGCCCAGAGTATATTCCCACCACTTGAAACGTATCCACCTAAAAAGAGTTGGAAAAAAAATGGGAGCAGTAGTGATATGGATATTTGTATATTTTGCGAAACGATAAAGTTTTTACTTTTGTACAAATAGACAAAATTGAGTGTTGTGATCAAAATATAGGCATAAGGCACAGCTGCTGCTAGGTAGAGATCATAGACAACACACAGTGTTCCCCACATAAAACCTCCCATACTCATAAGAAGTCCCATGTAGATTAAGAAAGTGTGTGTTCTTTTTTGTGTTTGTGTATCGTCGTAGCGATCGGCAATTGTTAATATGGATTGCAGTTTTTGTAAAAAATTTAGCATTGTTTTAATATCCTATAATTTGCTCTACTTGTCATTTTTGTTTTGTAGTTGACCCTTGAATGTCTTGATAGTGGGTCTCTATTTTTTCACCGTGTACCAAATTGGTACTATAGACTGGTTACATCATCCTTTCTTAATAGATAAATTTTAGCTACTTTTATGCAATATTATACTTAATAATTATATATTTTAAAATAACTCCATGTAGGGTAATGAACTTAATATTGGATACGTAAACGATCTAAGCCAAATTAAGCTCTGAGCTTTGATATTTTTACGATTTTTTGGAACGTGATGGTAGTCTATATTCTCAATCTCCTAAGCATACTCTACCCCATGAGCTATCTAAGCAAATTTAGACCTGTGGAGGCGTTGGGGCATGTGTAAAGTCTGAATTAGTAAAAGTATACTTGAAGTTATATATTTGTAAAATAATATAATTTAAAAACAAGGAAGAGAAGTGGGATTAAGTAAATGAGCTTTAATAATAAGTGATACAAGTGAAATAGAGATGGCAGATATAGCTAAAAAGCTTAATATCATTACAACATCTACACCTTTACAAGAAGAGTATGTTGATGGTATGATGATTAATGAGCCACAGGTGGGTATTAATGTGTTTGATAATTGTGCTGTTTTATTAGCAGACCCACTTGTGGAGAGACAATATAGTGATGAATTATTGGAGTTGTCACAAAATAAAAAAATATTTTTTTGGGTTACAGTAAGTGCAGTAGGTGGGGTATGGTTTGAGTATTATCAAAATGGTGAATTAGTGCGAAACTTGGTTTATGTTGAGGGAGAGTTGGCTGAAGATTTTGGTGATAAGCTTAAGGAAGAAGCTTTTTTAGAAGATGGAGAAGAGCTAGATGAAAGCGATGTTATTGAATTGAGTTATCGTGTCATGGATATTTCATCGGATATTATGTTTGATGGTAAATACAAACGCTATGTTTAAGCTTAATAGCTCTACCTAAACCTTTTAAACACACTCCCAAAGTCAATGGCACTTTGGCAGTGTGTATCTTCAAAATTGAATTTCTCATGGGTATAGTCACCCTCTTTGATATATTGATTATTTTCAAGTCGATAAACTTTGGCTTTGAGGTCATCGGGGTAGACGATAATGTAGTATTTAACTCCCTCCTCTTGATAGAGCTTAAATTTGGTTTTTTCATCTCTTTTTGCTGTTGATTTACTAATCACTTCAACGATAATTTCGGGGGCTTTGGTCATATAGGCACTATTGGGTTCATCGCAGATAATGACGACATCAGGTTTGACAACGGTATCATCATTCACTTTCCAATCCATCTCCCCTAAAATCAAACACTTTTCACACGTTTTGGCATGGAGTTTAAGCTCAAAAGCAATATCATAGGCAATGACTTGATGATGCACGGATGGAGAGGGAGACATAGCCAAAGGCACACCATAAATAAGCTCCCAATCACCTTCCCAAGCAGTGTAATCTTCATAAGTATAATACTCAACAGCACACATCCAAGCCTCCTTTTCACTTATATTATAGCATAAATTTCATAGAGTTTTTGAACATCTTAAATCAGTAGTATATAATGCCCCATAGGTTACAATAGTTTAGAACATTATTAAAAAGAGTATTTTATGTATGACCTTATCCTAAAACTCTCCCTTCGTAACCGTCTTTTTAATTTGCGTGATACAACCCTTGTGGTGAGTATGATAGCCGTGGCGATCTCGATGATGATCGCTTTGGCAGGACTCTACGATGGGATGACGGTATCGATGATAGAGAGTACCAAGCGAAGCGATAGCGGTGATGTGAGTATCTATGCCAAAGATTATCGGCTCAATCGTGAGCTATCCAATAGCATCTCCAACGCCCCTACCTTAGTTCAAAATATCTCTAAAATGGAGGATGTGGAGGCGGTGACTTATCGTGTCTCAGTAGATGGATTGATCTCAACTGCCAAACACTCCGCCTTTGCCTCGATCTATGGGGTGGATCTGCCCAGTGAAGAGCGTTTTGGAAGCTTTAGTAAGTTTTTAAAATATGGTGAGACCAAGTTAGATAAGCGAGGGGTGATTTTATCGGTTGAACTTGCCAAAAAGCTCAAAACTCGTATTGGCTCTAAAGTGATCTTCACTACCCAAGACAGCACTCGTGAGATCAACTCTATTGCACTCAAAGTGCGAGGCGTGGTGCAGACAACCAATCTAAGCCTTGATAAAAATGCAATATGGGTGGATCGTGAAGTAGTGGCAACGTTTCTAAATATTCCTAGTACTACCGCAACCCAAATCGCCATTATTGCTAGCCACCCTACTCCACTCTTTGAAAAGCTAAAGAGTGACTACCCCCACCTTGATGTGAAAAACTTTTTAGAACTCTACCCCATGATCAAACAGATGCAAGATATGATGGGAATCTTCAACTCTGTTTCCTTTGTGATTGTGATGTTGGTGGTCTTTATTGGTATCTTTGGGGTAATGTATGTCTCTATCCTCAAACGTATCCGTGAATTTGGCATTATGATTAGTATTGGGATGAGCTACTCTAAAATACGTCTTCAAATCATCACAGAGTCACTCATATTAGCTCTTTTAGGCTATATCCTAGGGGCAGGTTTGGGGTATGCTATTTTGCTTTATCTTAACACTTATGGGCTTGATTTGGGCAGTTATGCGACAGCCTTGGAGAGTTTTGGAATGAATCGCTATATGTATGCTACGCTTAAGAGTGTTTATTTTAGCAATACCTTCATCGCTATTATTCTCTCAGCCATGATGAGTGTGATGATTCCTTTGCGAAAAATCAAACACTCAAAGCCTGTGGATGTGATTAAGGCGAATGCCTAAGGTTAGTAATCATACCTGAAGATACTCCAATAGATGGACATTGGGAATCCATCCTATCATAGGTTCATCTTGACTACCACTTTGTGTGACAAAAATATCTTTGCAGTGGCTACCACACTCTTGGAGTTTGGTTTTGGCTTGATCGATAGAGATATTTTGAGGGACAATGACAAAAGTATCATCCTCTTGGAAAGTATAACCTCGTTCAGAGTGGTCTTCAAGAAATTTACCCAAAGTCAGTGCAAGGGGCAGTTCTGTAGAGTCCATAAGGTATTTATTAATTTTACTCTCATGGATCATATAGAGTATGCGGTTTTGTGCATCGACGATAGGGAGCCGAGAGGCTTTGTAAGTAGTCAGCTTCTCCTTGAGTTCACTCATCTTGATCTCTTCTACTTTTTGTCCATCAGGGATTTTAAAGATCGTCATGGCATAAGGAGTATACATGATACTCTCAACACTTTTTTGGGCTTTTTGTTCAGGAGTGAGGCGTTGTACCATCTGTTTGACTTGTTGATTGGCACTCTCAAAGTTCTCTCTGCCAAAATAAAATGCCAATACCGTACCAATCCATGAAGCAAAGACAGGAAGTGTGGTGTTAAAGATGGTCATGGCAGTATTACCATCTCCCTTGATAATGGCAGCAATTGCAAGAATAGATATGGCAATTGAGGAGAGGATCAAGGTATAATAAGCAACTTTGTTGCGTGAAAAAATCTCATTGTTGGTAAAGTTGGTACTCATAATGGCTTTCCTTATTTATCTGTTTCTTAAGTTAAAGCCATTATAACACAAGTAATATAACTCTAATGTGAAATATCTTTAAAGAGCTTGTAGTAGCGTTTGCTTGTATTTTTCCAGTTGTAGTAGGTGATGATTCTTTTGTAATTGTATTCGATGTTTTTTTCATAACGCAAAGGAGTCTCTTCGACTTTATTGATCACCCGATTAAGTTCATTGGGGCTTCTCCAATAGAGTCCATACTCTCCCAAAAATTCACGGTTAAAGACATTATCATGAGCCAAAATAATCTTTTGGGCAGACATCGCTTCAAGTAAAGAGTGAGAGACATTGCCCAGTGTATCCCCATGGATGAAACTTGTAGCATTGGCTCTTAAAATATCGATATCCTCTTGATGTTCTATATCATCAATGATAATCACGCTTAGATTGGCTATTTTTTTGAGTTTTTTGTAGTAGAGTTTTTTACGAATTTCTCCGACAATGACCAAGGGATAGAGCCGTGAAGAGCGTTGATAGCCTTGGATAATGGTATCAATACTATTTTGAGGTTGCAACGATGCAACGACAAGATGATAATTATTTTTGATCAGATTATAGTGCTTGAGAATTGATTTGGTTTTATGGTTTTCTTGATTGAGGTGGGGATTGATATTCACTCCATACTCAATCACTTTGGTATTTTTGGGTGCATAGTTTTCGATCATATACTGCTCTAATGAGTAGGAGTTACACAAAAGTATATCGCTGTGTTTGGAGCTAAGATGATAGAAAAACTTTAAGAGTTTATTACTGATTTTTTCATTTGGACTACTTTTGTAGAGTATACGGTCGATATTGGTCACAAAGACCTTGTTGTGAGGCACTAAAAAACTAAATAGCCCACCCCAAAATCCAAAAGAGTAGATAATATCACTCTCTTTTCGAGCTTTATAGATGGAGTCATGATAAAACATAATCGCATTTTTTCTTTTTGAATATTTAGAGTAGATGAGTTTGATTCCCTCTATCTCATCCAGTCCACACTCTTTTTTGAACTCTTTGTCACAAATGACACTTACTTCAATCTGATACTTTGAAATTAGTCGTGTTGCTACTTCATAGACAAGAGTCTCACGAATATCAATGCTTCTCTCTTTGATTCCTGAAATTCCTATAAATGCTATTTTCATCTTTTGCCCCCAACAACAATATTAGATATTATCTATCAAATTAGCTTTAGGTATCCTTTAGCCGTTGCCTCCCATCTGTAGTTATCACGTAGGCTTTTAAATCCCTCTCTAGGCAGATCACTGGCAAGATAGCTGTAGGTAAAAAAATGCTCAATGGCCAAGGCGAGAGCCTTGGCATCATTATTATCAAACAGCAATCCATTAAAGCGATCCACGATCATTTCACGCTGACTCCCCACATTCGAAGCGATGATAGGCAGAGCATAATGTGTGGCTCTAAGGATAGCACTGTTTTCATACGCTTCTTTGTGCGGGATAATAATAGCATCACTTGCCCCAAAAAGCCAATCGATCTCTTGATCTGAAAGTGGATTGAGGTACTTGTGGACTTTATCGCCAACGCCTAACTCTTTGATCAATCGTTCGTAGTCATCAAAACGCTCACCTTGGGTGGCAATAAGTAGATGGATAGAGGAGTCTTTTAGAAGGCTCAACGCATCAAGCAAAAGATCTAGTCCATGCACCTCTTGCAGTTGTGGTGCAAAAAAGAGAAGATACTTTTTATCTTTTTTGAGATGCATTTTATAATGGGCAATCTCTTTGGGTATTTTTTTACCTTCAAAGGCTTCCAAGTGGTTGCCCTCTTTGATGAGGCAGAGTTTGGCTTGTTTCTCTTGGGGAATACGTGCTAACAAAGCATCGTAAGCAAAACGATTATGCAACACAATATGTTTGCTTAGATACTCATAAACCATACGGTAACGATACTGCTTTTCTCCTTGGATAAAAGGAGCTACATCGTGTTCAATCACCGCAGTAGCGATACCGTAAAATTTGGCAATGGCTAAGGTACAAAAGGTTTTGGAATTGAGTCTACTTAAATGCGTGATAAGCAGTTGTACATTGTGGCGTTTGGCATCTTTAATGGATTTAACAGTGCTTAAAATATGTGAAAAAATTGATTGGTTTTTTTTGTAAAATTGTTTGCCTCGTACCTCTTGGGTAGGAAAATTGCTGTAGATGTGTATATTGGCATTGTGATGTTTGAATCCTTCAGTCAATGCCATGTCGTAGCGTTGATGATCATCCACATCCAAAATGGCTACTTCTATCTTATCCACTCGTTGCTCCTTTTATAGATTTTTGACAATATCATAGGTGACATCAATCATTTTATGTAACTCTTGTTCACTAAAGCAGTAAGGGGGCATAAAGTAGATTACATGACCTAGTGGGCGAATATAGACTCCTTGTGCCAATGCCTTTTGAAATATCTCTAAGCCTACACGTCTGCTTGGCTCATAGCCCTTTAGTTCAATGGCACAGATCATCCCCCTTTGACGCACTTCAAGCACATTATCAAGGGTTTTAAATCTCTGTGTTTGCTCTTTCATCAAAGCAATCTTGTTTTGGTTGGATTCAATGATATTATCATTTTCAAAGATATCGAGTACTGCATTGGCCACCGCACATGCCAAGGTATTGCCCGTATAGGAGTGCGAATCCAAAAAGGATTTGCCCTCATTGTAGTCACAATAAAAGGCTTGGTAAATATCATTGGTCATCAGCACTACAGAAAGAGGCATATATCCTCCTGTGATCCCTTTGGAGAGGCAGAGAAAATCAGGTGAAATGCCTGCTTGCTCTATTGCAAACATCGTACCCGTTCGCCCAAAGCCTACCGCAATCTCATCGGCAATCAAAAAGATGCCATACTTATTGCAAAGCTCTCGCAAAGCCGTAATGTAGCTTGCATCGTACATCTTCATGCTTCCTGCACACTGTACCAATGGCTCAATCACCACCGAGTTGATCTTGCCTTGATGCTCTTTTAGCACCCTCTCCATATCCGCTAATGCCTCTGCCTCATCATGCAGGGCAGGTGATTTAGCCTGTACTGTCTTGATTAAAATATCTTGATAGACATCTTTGTAAAGCCCCGTATCACTCACTGCTAATGCCCCCATTGTTTCGCCATGATAGGAGTTAGCCAATGAGACAAAAAGTGGTCGTGATTCGCCCTTGTTTTTAAAGTATTGAAAAGACATCTTAAGAGAGATTTCAATGGCACTGGAGCCATTATCGGCAAAAAAAACCTTTTGAAGTGGCTCAGGGGTAAGATCTATCAAACGTGAGGCTAGATCAATGGCAGGCTTGTGACTAAAGCCTGCAAAGATAACGTGTTCTAAAGTATTGGCTTGTTCAGAGAGTCGCTTATTAATATAAGGGTTGGCATGCCCAAAGAGATTGACCCACCATGAACTAATGCAATCAAGATAAGCGTTGCCATCAAAATCCTCAATATACGCCCCCTCCCCTCTTTTGATAGGGATAAGCGGAAGCTTCTCGTGATCTTTCATCTGCGAACAGGGGTGAAAGATCATCTTAAGGTCTTGCTCCATCAACTCTTGATTGGTCATTACTATCCTTTGGCACTTTTTAATTGATATTGTAACATCTTGATCTTTTAGAGGAGTTTTGGTGGATTATAAAAATGGTTACTACTAGTAGGGTGGATGCAATCCACCGACAAAACCAAATCATGGATAATCAACACTTAAAAATAGATATGGAGCTGTAGGGTGGCGCTTCCTAGCCCACCGTTTAGCAAAATATGAAAAGAGCTAAAATACTCTAGATATATTTATTAAAGTTATTTCTTTCTATATTACTTTGAATAACATTGTCAGTAGGGTATTGATTTAATAAGTACTTTTTAGTGGTATTAGTTAAATGCCAATTCGAGGATACTAGACTAATTAAACAAGATTCATTATTGAAGATATAATATTCATCATACTTTGCAATTCTGTCTAAGGTCTCAGTTGAATATAAACTTTTATTACCATTCACAATTTTTTGAAAATTAGGATTATTTTGTGTTTTGAATAGAATAGATTGTAAAATAGGTTTATCATTTCTGTTTTTTGAAAGCTCATTTAATATATCCAAATCATTTGTCAATTGAGCAATTTTCTCTCTTATTTTATAAAACTCATTTTTTTGTGTCATAGCATATGCAAGTAATATCTCTTTATCAATTTGATCAAAATTTTTCTTAATATAGCTAGGTATATTTTCAATATATGTTGAAGTAATTTTATCTAAAATTGGATGATTCTGATTTTTTACATTATTTTTAATTTCTTTATTCTCTAAATGATCATTATAGATTAATAGTAAATATTTTAATGGTAAAGTTTGATTATATGTTAATTCATCTAGTCGGTCAATATTGTCCTCACTATAGATTATATACTGCAATAGTTTTTCATCAATTAAAGTCAAATTGGCTTCATCAATAAAATTCATTTTACTATCATCATCCATATTTCGATACATATCTATAGTTATATTATGAGTCTTAACGTTGTTATCAGGTTTAATTTTAGGTGTAGTTTCAACTTGAATATTTTTATCTTTAGTCTCTAGAAAAGACCTGATATATTCATTAAGTTCATTGCCATCTTCATCTTTAATTATAGTATTATGTTTGATTAGTTCAATTAAAACATCTACACTACTATCTACTATCGACTTATCTATTTGTAACTCTTTCAAAGCCTTAAGGTCTAAAATTTCATTTGGTATATTTTGTAGGTTGTTATTGTAAATATCTAAATGTGTTAAACTTTTCATCTTATTGATATTTTGTGGAATAGTGTCAATATTTAAACTATCGAGGCGTAATATTTTTCTATGAAGGTTGTCTTTTACAAATGTTAAAAAGTTTGTTGTTTTAACTTTTTGAAGTTTTTTTAACAAAAATGTATTTTTTAATACTTTTTCTTCGATTGTACGATTTTTATATAAATTAGAAAGTCTTTTTCGATTATACTTGGATAAAATCTCTAACTCATCAATAAACTCTTCAAGATTAAATTCATCAATACTTCGTTCTTCTACTGGAGGTTCTATAAGCCTTTTCTCACAAATTTCAATCTTCAATTCATCATTTACAATCTTAAATCGATACCTTTCAATCAATTCATTAAAGGGCAATGAAAAATCAATACTCAAAATTGTTATTGATTTATTACCTTCCATAATAGGTTCAAAATGTATCTCTTCATCAAACTCGTCACTATTTTTTGGGACTATAAAATAGCCTTTTATCTCTTGCTCTTTGTCAATTAAATTCATATAGCTAAAGAGTTGCCAAAAATTTTGAGTGTTAAGCCCATATAGTGTTTTATCTGTTCTTAAAATTTTCCACTTTGCATCTATAACTATTTGTTGCTTTTCACTTGATAAAATAAAGTCAGGTTTAGCACTTACAGTATAGTGACTATTTTTGTAACAATCTATTATAGCTTGTTCTTGTGTTTCTATATCTGATCTTCTAAAGAGATAAGCACAAAACTTTTCAAAGAGATAGTCCATATTAAAAAGAATTGACCAAAAAGGAGTTGCATTAATATGTGAAGTAAAAGGCATATATTTTGTAAAGATAAATTTTGCTTGTTTAAAGAGTATTTCAAATTTATCATTTAGACGATTAAAAACAACTCGCTCAAAATCTTTTTGTGTTAGCTCTATTGTATCTACTTCACCGAGCAACAGTGTAATTTCATACAAATTTTGTTTAGTTGAATAAGATAAATTGTGATCCTTTAATAAAAGCATTGAGAGTGTTTTAAATATTTGCATCAATAGATTATTAGCTGAATGTCTATTATGTGCAGTGAAAACTTTTGATTTATCTACAATATTATTTTGAATAGTCTTAGAGATTAAAATATTACCCCGAATATTTGAACTGTTTTCTATGGTTTGATTATAAGTAGTATATACCCCTGTTCGTAGAGCTTTGAGCAAATCATCACTAAAAAGCTCTATAATGTAATTGAGTAGTGGCATCTCTTCAACAGATATTTTACTACTTTGTGAAGCTGAACTGATAAAGTTTCGCTCATTTGATACACGTATCATATTAAGTAGCATCTCTCGATGTTGTTTAATAGAGTCTTTGTCTAGGTCATCTTTTGCAAACTTTGGTAAAATCTCTATTGTTAATCCCGTTTTTAGTGAGATAGAACCAACTATCGATTTTGCCTTAATTTTATTACTACCATCATGTGAAAATACATAACGACTCTTTCCATCCTTGTCACTGTATTGGATATCAAAAAGTAATTTTTTATCCTCCTCAGATATAGTATTTTTTAGAACATCTCTTTTTTCTTTAACACTAATCTTTTGATGTTCTGTTATGGTTAAAATATCATTCATATATTTTTATAAATTGACTGTATTGCTTCTACAAATGATTTTTTATCAAAATTGTCATTTTGTTTAAACTGTTTTGGAGTAAATATTTTTTTATTTTGATACTCAATCAGTTCATTAAATTCATCATTAAAAATTACTTTATTAGTTTTTGCATCTTGTATATTAAAAAGAAAGTTTTTATTTTGGTGCTTGTAAGACTGATTCAACACCGCACATATTGATTGCCAATCATCATAAAAATACTCTTGAAGTAGTGGAATAATGTTTTTTCGAACTATCTCCTCAAACTTTTCAAGACTATCAATGTTTAAAAAGTATGAATGTCCTATTTGATAGTGTTCATTTTTAAGTATAGTAATTCTTTGGTTTAGTGACTCTAAAAGCTTAGCCAAATCAATATCTTTACAACTTTTAAACTCTTCAAGTTCATATTGAGGCATACACTCTACAAAGTCAAACCGTCGTCTTAAAGCTACATCTATCAAAGCAATAGATTTATCAACTGTATTCATAGTTGCAACAATATATAGATTATTAGGAACAGTAAGCTTTCGTGGATTTCCCTTTTCATCTTTAGAGTAAGGCAAGTTAATTGATAATGATTCATTATTATCATCGTTATGGTTTATTCTTTTGCCATCTTCCAACAGTGTAAAGAGCTCTCCAAAAATTGAGGATATATCTCCACGATTAATTTCATCAATGATAAGTACATAATTATAATCAGGATTATTATTAGCACGCTCGCAAATTTTCTTGAAAATACCATCTTTTACTTGATACTGTATATCATTAGTACCTTCTTTAGTCTCAACACTTATACCTTCAACAAAGTCCTGATATGAATAGCTTGGATGGAATGTTACTGTTTCAATTAATGGATAGAGTCTATACTTTAAAATTGTATTTTTAGGATTATCTAAATGCTCTAAATATCCTTTGTAGCCTTTATGTCCAACAACTTTATCTACTTGTTTATTCAAATTATGAATATCATCAATAAGTGGTTGATGTGAAATATCTAGTTCAGGTAAACTTGAGACAGACTTAAAACTTCTCATAATACTCTTATAGTTCAATGTATCAAACTCAGAAAAGTTAAGCTCATGTTTATCATTACTATTTTGTACTATTCTAACAGCTTCTTCAATTGCTTGTCTTGTTTTCCCAGTTCCAGCTGGCCCATAAAATATCTTATTTAGTTTACTCATCCACACTATCCAATTATTAGATTTATTAAGTTATTAGTATATATTAACTATCTTAAAGGCTGTATTAAAAATTATAGAAGGCTTTTTTATAATATTGAAATATGATGATTTCGAAAGTACCCTTTAAACGGTGGAACAAACTACACCATATATCTAGTACTTACAACTTAACTTCCAATACCCATTCCCAAGCAGGAGTTTGAGAACTAGGGCAACATCATAGATAATTGGTTTTGTGAAAAAATGCTCAATATTTAGAAGAGTGAATGAAAATATTTCAAATTGTAATTAATCGGTGGGCTAGGAAGCACCACCTACGGCTTCTTATCCATTTTAAAGTGTTTGATAATCCATAATTTGACTTTGACGGTGGATTGATCCACCCTACCCTGCACAAACAAATTTAGCCCTTGACCTTTCAAAAAAAATATGCTAATATCACTCAAAAACTAAATAGGAGTAAATATGTATGAAATTAATGTAGCCAAAGAGTGTGGGTGTTTTAAAAAGAGTGTTTATGAGAATAATAAGGCTTTTGATAACAAAGATGATGCCCTCTTACAAGCCAATCTAATGGTGAACCATATGAATACTAAGTTTTGTAAAAAGCATGAGTTTGAATTAGTAGAAGATGGAAGTAATTTTAGAATCTCAGTTGGTGAACGTGGTCACAAAAGTGGTGGCTGTTGTGGTGGGGGACACTGTTCCTAATTTGGAATAGTTTTTCTATTTGGTAGCGACTTCTTGCTTTTCTATGGCTTTATTAATAGGATCAAAGATAATAAAACGTATATAGAGTGATGAGAAGACAAGAAAGATAACAACGATGTATTTTCTGTATTTTTGCATCATCGCCACCTTGATTTACGGTAACTTCGTGATTTTTTGTTAAAACATCCATCACAAATCGAGAATTTATAGGAAAAGTCCAATGCTTTAGAACATTTGGTACATCGCTTGGTAAGTTCACCTTGTTTGAGAGACTCTTCGATAAAGTTATTAAGTTTTACTCTTGCACGTATCGCTTCATCGGTATCTTCAAACTGATCAGGAAATTTAAAAGAGAGCCATAGGTAGAGCGATATTTCACGTACACGATCCTCTGCATCGAGCATCATCTCATTGGTGATGGCATATTTTGGCAATTTACGTGGAGGAATATACTCCACACTTTCCGATTTTTCAAGCTTTTTGATGTAGTGGTGAAACTTGTTTTCAATATAGGGTGAAGAGATACTTGCAGGGGCGCAGGCCAAGTGGTAGCGACTGATTAAATCCAAATCATATTCACTTACTATTTGAGCAATCTCAAGCATCGAATCGATATTGGCCGCGACAAAAGGACCATCAAACTCCATATTATCGGCAAAAAACTCCAAAATACGCAAGAGGTTTTGGGTATCTAAAATTTCACCAATCAACAAGACGTGTTCTAAGCTTGCCATGACTGCAAATGGGGGTTTGATAGAAGGGAGAGGTTTTTTGAACATTTTGGTGATATGGGTGAGTGCTGATGAACCCAAGGCTCCGACATATCCTACCTCTTCCATCCCATAACGCCCTGCTCTACCTGAAATTTGCAATACTTCTGTGGGAGTCAATTCCCGTCTACGCAGACCATCAAATTTATTATCTTTGGCAAAGAGCAGTGTTTTGATAGGGAGGTTAAGCCCCATGGCAATGGCATCGGTAGAGATTAAGACATCACTCTCTCCTTCTCTAAAGCGTCTTGCTTCTTCACGGCGTACTTCAGGAGAGAGGTTTCCATAAACTACGGATACTTTGTATTTGGAGCTGAGTTGCTGTTTGAGTGAAAGCACATCGCGACGAGAGAAGGAGACTAAGGCACTTCCCTTTTCGATTTGTCCTAAATCGGTAGGATGACTAAGAACTTTTAGCTCGTTTTTGCGTTCAAACTCTATTACAGTGAGTTTCTCTTGTAGATATTCACATATCTCAGTGACCGCGTTGAGTGCATCGGCTGAGCCTGTAAGGTAGAGTTTTTTGGCAGGGGCTCCGATGAGGGCATTTGTCCATGCCCATCCACGATCCCTATCATCAATCATCTGTATCTCATCGATCACACAAACATCCACATCTACTGAGGTATTGAGCATCTCAATGGTAGAGCAGATATGGGTAGACTCCTCATCAATGATCTCCTCTTCCCCTGTAATGAGTGAAGCAGGTGTGCCAGTTGCACGCAGATCTTCATACCCTTCAAGAGCAAGCAGTCTAAGAGGAGCAAGGTAATACCCCGTGGTAGCACTTTTAAGCTCCTTCATCGCTTGGTAGGTTTTACCACTATTGGTAGGTCCTACATGAAAGATAATCTCACGATTAAGCGAACGTGCAAGAGGGAAGAGTGATTTAAAGTCACGAATCGATTTAGCAAGTAACTCTTCACGCAATTTTCGTGCTTTAAGCGGTTTGATGTATTCTAAGAAATTGTAGAGGATACTGCGTTTGTGTTTCTCTTTGAGTCGTAGTTCTTTGCGTGCTTCTATAATGGGTGTGATCACTTCTAAAATAAAGTTTTCAATGACAAAATCTTCAATCTCTATTTCACTAGATTCTGCTTGGAGTTGATTGTGAATATCCTCTAGCCAAATCTCAAATGCACGAACACTCTCGTCATAGACAGAGCTAAAATCAACATGAAAAGGAAGTTTTTCACCTCTCCAAACCACTCCTGAGAGAAAGTTTTTGGTATACATTACTTCTAGGGTAAAGGTAAGAGAGCTATTAAAGAGTTGGTAGTTTTCATCTTTTTTGACGATGATTTGATTGGCTTGATAGCCTTGATCGAAGCGATACTCCACTTTTTGTGAACTGTTAGTCACAAGGCGTTTGAATATCTCAATATCAATGGGGATATGGTAGAGATCACTGTCCACAGGAGCATTTTTAATATGTTCCAAAATCTCTGTTTGAGTAAGATACTCATGGTCATGGATATTGGCAATAAACTCTTGGATGCTTTGGAGTTTGAGCTTATAGGCTTGCTCTTTGGCATCTTCGATTGCACTGCTTATCTCTTGTTCACCAAGGGTAAAGAGATTATCGACTCGATCAAAACTACTCAATAGCTCTTTTGAAAAATGTTCTCCAAAAAGCTCAAAGCTGTATTTGGCATAAAACTCTATATCGGTTGGGGTAATGATAATATCAAGGCGTTGTTCTAGTTGCTTGATACGGCTTTGCTCTTTGATTTGAATCAGTGCTTTGGTGATGGCATCATTGCTAATGGAAGAGATGGGTGTTCCTCCAAAGTGATCAATGAGTAAATCTGCCTCTATTTTAGAGTATTCAACCCCAACTAGAGCCTCTTTGAGCTTGGAACGGATATCATTTTTGGTTTTTCGTGAGACTTTGTTGGGATGGTAGTAGGTATCTAAAAAGTGTACAATTTGTTGGCGGGTATTGTAATCCCCCTCACTCCATACACGTCGTAATACTTTGATCATCCCTTCACGCGAAGGTTCAAATTCAACAATATCAAGTGCAGAGATAAGCCCCTCTAATAAAAGCTTATCGACATAAGCAATCCCCTCATCAAAAGGCACTCCATGAAAGAGTGCACGTACTTTGGTATTGAGTTTGATTAGATGCTTTTTCTTTTTTGCCATCTATTGGAGACTTGCCATATATTTGGACTCTTCGTTAAAGGTATTAACCGTAAGTTTGGAAAATCTCTCGACATAGTCCCAAAAGTTATCTTTGAGTGTCTGATCCATATCGGTCTCTTTAAGTGCCTCTTCCATACAACCTAGCCACTCAAGACGTGATTTTTCATAGATTGAGAAGTCATCGTGTATACGAATCATATACTCATTGAGTCCCTTATCTTCTAGCGACTCATCATAGATTTTGGGTCCACCACAAATTTGAATAAAAAAGAGGGTGTTTTTCTCTTTGATCTCATTAAACTCATCTTCATCTTGTGGAAAGAAAGTGGCAATTTCACTCTCATAAATCTTATCGTAAAATCGGTACATTAGATCTTTCATTCCATCATAACCAAGGGCAGAGTAAAACTCTTTTGCTGGGTTTGAAAATGGGACATCTTCACCTTGAATGGTTTTGGTAATTTCATAGCTCATGTAAACTCCTAAAAAACAGCTATTATTAGATAGTATTTGGATATATAGTGTTTAGTATTATATCCAAATAAACGTTAAGTTGGATAGAAAAAATGAGTAAATAGAGGTGTAAAATAGAGAGGAGGTCTCTACTTTTTGGTATGCGTAATTTTATTTCGTTCTAACTTGATCTCTTCGTAAATATCACGCACCTGATCATGAATCTCAGCAGGATTGTTCATGCGGGGAAATTTGATTTTGTCAAACTTCTCATTGGTGGTGTAAAACGTAATAAACCCCTTATTATTTCGCTTCTCTTCTAATACAGTATTTTTGATATGATAGAGTTCGATTTCATTGGTGACACTGCTAAAAATCCCCTCTTTAATTTTAAGGCGTTTATTGGTGATTTCAAAAATAGTGCTTTTAACTTCTACAAACTTAATAAAGGAGATGACAATAGGGATAATAAGTAGAGGGAAGAAGAATATATGTACCTTGATTCCTAAGTAGCTAATAACTGAGATCAGAAGAAAAGAGAGAAGATGTGCTTTGATTTTTTTAGTATGTCTGGGAGTACCTCGCCAAATAATCTCTTCTTTTCTATTTAAAATTTTTTTGGCGTGTTTTTCAACTGCCTCTTGCAGTTTAGCATCATCACTACTATCAGGAGTGCCCTCACTAGCCCGTGAAGGTTGTTCTATATCTTGGTGAGTATTCTCTAAAGTTTCATATGAACTTGTCTGTTCTGGTGTTGCTTCAGCCATAATATTATCCTTTAAAACAATTATATCGAAATATATGTGTATATTTTTGGGGTAGGTGCTTTTTCAGCTATTAGAAGATTAAAATAGTTTATATTAAACCATATACCAAAATTATAACACTTTAATTATTAAAACTAGGTTAAACTCTTCTTTAATTGTTGAGAGTTATAGGATTGGTTGGGGATTAGTAAAAAATCACTCTCAAACATAAACTCTAAATCATTCTTATTATCTCCTGCTCCAATGCTCAAAATGGGTTGATACTTCTCAATCAAGTGCTTAACGGCGATGCTTTTATTTAAAAAATGTGGTAAGAGAGCAAATGATGGACCATTGATGTAGAGATAGTACTCACTTTGTTCTTGAAGGAGGGTCTCTAAAAGTGTTTGGATTTGTTGATTATAATGCGTGTCAAGTTTATTTTTTTTGTTGAGAATATCGACATAAAACCCTTCAATCAATCGAATCTTAAGCCCATGGTTCTTGCCAAAGCTCTCTTGCATTAGATCCATCATCTTTTGATACATACTCTCAATAGAGATCTTTAGGCTATTATACTTGCCATTCATCTCCTCTTGCCATAGCGTATCAATCTCTCCACGTTTTAAAATCACTGCACCAAAATTAAGTATGGCATAATCAATCTTATCTGCAAAACTTTGATCGGTCGTAAAACGTGTACGGGCATACGATTCGATACTCCGTGCGGTTGTTGGTACAACACTAATATTAGGATTGTTCATGGTCGCTTTGAGTAGCTTTTCAATGCCACTGTAGATATAGGATATGGGTTGCCCCTCTCTATCGACGACAAAAAGAGAGGTCTCTTTGGTGAAATCGGTTTTGCGTGTTGTTTGAATTAGTGTGTCATCCATATCACTAAAGATAAATATTTTAGAGTTTGGTTCCATAAATTTCTCCTCGTTTAATAATTGATTTTGCCCAGTTTAAATGGGTACTACGTTCATACATCGCTCCATTAAAAGAGAGTATGGCTCTATCTGTGGACAGTAGCTCTTGGGCGATAGATAGATCATTGTTGCAGACACGATAGGCATTATGCACACTATCAATTTGAGCAGGATTGATAATGGTTTTGTTGACAATACCCAGTGCAACATCGCGTTTAAGCTCCTCTTTGAGTGTTTCAAGCTCTTCAAAAGAGTTAAAGACAGGGGCAGAGATATTGTATCCATAGGGACGGAAGGTATTGATAATATTGCTTAGTATGGTTGCAAAAGGGATATAGTCATAGATAATCATAGAACTCTCCCTTCGAATATCAATGAGTGATAAAATATCTTCACTTCCAACACGAATGGATAAAATATTTTTTTTCATACGATCTAAAATCTCGCGTAATTGTTTGAGTTTATCCAAGTCAAAAACATCCATTGTCTCAAGGGTTGGCATAATATAAAAATTGTGTCGAACAAAAAGATCCAAAAAGTTTGCAAGATTTGCAGTCGTGATTTTAGGCAGGACAAAACCATCAATGTAGCTAATATTTTCTAAACAAAGGATCTCTTTGAGGTTTTCAATATGACGTGGACGGATAAAGATATAGTGATGATTGCTTTTGGCTTTGAGTGCTTGCAAAATCTTTTGTAAATTTTTGGTTGCAATAACTAATTCATGATGAGAGATAGAATCTTCTAGGCAAATGACAATGGATTTAAGACGAGGATAACGATTACCAATCACCACACTCTCTAAATTACTATGCGTTGCAGGGATATAGAGCGTCGCTCCCAAATCAAGATAGTCAATATCTCTCAAGCTTTGTCCCTTATAATCCCTACCGATTGATAGGGTAAGCTAGGCTCCTGAATAATCTCAATCCCTTTTTCTTGGGCTAGTTTTTTGATATGAGCGACATAAATATCACTTGTATCACGAAGCAATATCTTATAAGGATCACGACGCAGTAGAACACGTGTCGTCTCCCCAATACCTGGTTTGATGTAGTTGATGTTGCTAATCCCAAACCGCTCTTGCAATGAAGCGATGTAATCTCTCATCTTCGTAGCAATTTTGGGGTCTGCTTGAAAAAATGGCAACGTTTGGGTATGATCAACCTTGGCAACTTCCTCCATAATGGTCTCAATATAAAAATTACTCATATCTCCTTGAAGATACTCTTTATAAAATTTCACTCCATGAAACTGCTCTTTTGAGGTATATTGTTGGCTTAAAATACTGCGACTTACTAATCCTGATACGGTTGAGTTGAGGGCAGAGGATGGGATAAGGTAATCATCATACCCACCACTAAAGTCCGCAACCCCTGCAATATCACTTAGGACATAAAGATCATTAGAGATATTTTGATTGTTACTTTGGTTATAGTGATCAATAAAGCTATCAAGTTCACGTTTAATCACCCCTTTACCCGTCCAACCATCAATAAAAATGAGTTCACTGTTAGGATGTGTTTGGACGATATGGTTGAGTGCATTTTCATCAATCCCTCTATCGCGAATAATAGAGATAGAGTAGTGTGGAGCATTGAGATTAAATTTAATATGTAACGCTTTTTTAATCAACACCCCAATAGGTGTTCCCGCACGAAGTAAAGAGACCAAAATAGGATTTTTCTTTTTACTAATGGCTTGTGCAAGCCGTACCACATCTTTGGCAACACGCGATTTGTTGAGTTCTAAGGCATTGTGAAAAACATCAAGATACTCAGGGGATGGTTCATACTCAGGAGAGATCATCTCACTGTAATGCACACCTGAACGGATATTTGCCTCTTTGGTCTTAATATCAGTCACCTCAGGCTCAATAAGTGTCACCAAGAATCGTACATCATCACTACCGTAACTTCCACTAAAATATTTCATGTTCACCTATTATTTTTACTTTTTAGTCATATTATACATTAAATTGATCAATAGTGTTAATAAGTTTATGAAAGAAAAGATTATAATAATCACTATCTGTTTAAACTTACAAACAACACAGAGATCACAATGGAGGTAAAATAGTTATGAAAAGTATAACAATTATTGGAGCAGGATTAGGAGGACTGAGTGCAGGTGCATTACTAGCCAAAGAGGGACACACAGTCACTATCTTAGAACAGCACTCTATTGTGGGTGGCTGTGCGACGACCTTTAACCGCAAAGGGGGATTTACCTGTGAGGTGGGGCTTCATGAGATGGATGGGGTCTATAGTAATCCTACCATTAAAAAGATATTTGATAAGCTTGATGTCTATGAGAATGTAGAGTTTATCAAACCCAAAGAGTTTTTTAAGGTCACCACTCCAAGTGGGGAGTTTACCATGCCTCATGGTGTGGAGGAGGCAAAAGAGGCGTTAAAAGAGATATTTATTGATGAGCATACTGCCATTGATAAGTACTTTAGCTTGATTGCCTCCATTTCAGATGAGTTGTCCACATTAAGCAGTCTCAAATGGTATCAATACCCCATCGTCCCTTTTTTAGCCCGTAATGTCTTGCGATATAAAAATAGAAGTGTAAGTGAGGTGATGGATGAGCTTACAAGCAATGAAGAGTTCAAACTTATTCTCAATACCAACTTGCAATATTACAACGACTTGCCTGATACGCTAAGCTTTTTGCTTCATGGGGTGGCTCAATACTCCTACTATCATGGAGGTGGGTACTTTATCAAAGGGGGCAGTGGGCGACTCAGTGACTACCTAGCTCAAGTCATTACGGACAATGCTGGAGAGGTGATTACCAAAGCATTGGTCACCAAAGCCCGTAATAATACGGTGGAATACATGCATAAAAAGGAGCATAAACGTATTGAGAGTGATATCATTATCTCCAATCTATCTCCTCAAGACAGCTACAAACTCTTTGGTGAAAGCTACACGGAGACCAAAGAGGTTGCCAATTCACTGCTTACCGTCTATATTGGCTTTCGCAAAAATCTTAAAGCAATCTACGGTGAAAATGCCTATTCACACTTTATCTATGAGGATCTAAACAGACTTGATGATTTTAAAAGCATGATGGCAAAAGATATTATGGAGCGAGGATTTACCTTTGTAGATTATTCACAAGTGGATGCGGGGCTCTCTCCAAATGAGAAGAGTTTTGGCGTAGTCTGTATGAGTGACTATTTAGAGGAGTGGGAGAGCTTGGATACCCAAACCTATAAAGAGAAAAAGAGACAACTGCAAGAGAGCATTGTAGGTAGACTTGAAAAGTACTACCCCAATATCTATGAACTAATAGAATACATTGAGGTAGGTACAGCTAGAACAGTTAAGAGCTATATCAAAACCCCCAATGGTACGGCGTACGGATACAAGCCCACCCCCAAACAGTTTTTTAAAGCCCCAAGTGTGAAATCAAAGATTAATAATCTCTACTTTGTAGGACAATGGGTCATTGCAGGAGGCTTTTCACCATCGATTAGTAGTGGGTATATGGCGTATGAAGCAATTAGGAAGTTATAGTATAATATCACTATGAATTTTTTTACCGCACCCATTAAAGGTTATCAGTATCTCTCCAAGATGCTACCCAACAGCTGTCGCTACTATCCTACCTGTTCCAATTATGCCTTGTGGCACTTTGAGACCAATCGAGCCGATAAGGCACTGCTTGCAACCACAGCAAGAATTTTGCGATGCAATCAGTTGTTCAAAGGTGGGATTGATTATCCTCTGATTAGCTACAAGCCTAAACCTCTGCTTTATTTATGTTGTAGTAAAATAGAGATAAAGTATTGGATTGTACCCAAAGAAAAAAACAGATATTATGTACTAAAGGATTTTAATTTTGACTCAGATAAAACTTGATACTCCACTTGATATGCACCTTCATTTGCGTGATAATGAGATGCTTCGCACCGTTGCCCCTCTCACTGCCCAGAGCTTTGCAGGGGCTTTGATTATGCCAAATCTTGTCCCACCTGTGACCACCAAAGAGCGACTTAATGGATACGCACAGCGAATCAAAGAGGCAAGCCAAGGTGAAAATTTTGAAGCACGCCTTACACTCTTTTTTATGCCAACTTATACTAAAGAGTTTTTAACAGAAATCAAAAACGATATTATCGCTATCAAGCTCTACCCTGCTGGCATTACGACTAACTCTGAAGGAGGAGTAAGCAACTTTGATATCGAAGAGCTTCGCCCTACCTTAACGGCTATGAGTGAGCTTAATATTCCTTTGTGTGTGCACGGTGAGACCAATGGATTTGTAATGGATAGAGAGGCAGAGTTTGTAAGCATCTACGAGCAACTAGCAAGCAACTTTCCTGATCTTAAAATCATTATGGAGCATATCACCACTAAAGAGAGCGTGGATGCCTTGGAAAAGTATGAGAATCTCTACGCTACCATTACCGTGCATCACCTACTCATTACCCTTGATGATGTCGCAGGTGGGATGTTGCAACCCCACCTCTTTTGTAAACCCATCGCCAAAAAGCCAATTGATCGAAAAGCATTACAGTCTGTCGCATTATCAGGACACCCCAAAGTGATGTTTGGCTCAGATTCAGCCCCTCACCCCCAACACGCCAAAGAGGCGTGTGGATGTGCAGCAGGTGTTTTTACCGCTCCTATCGCACTGCAACTCCTTACTGAGCTTTTTGACTCACAGGGGGCAAGTATGGAAAATTTGCAAAAGTTTGTGAGTGATAATGCCAAAGCAATCTATGGCTTTAATCCAAAGCAAAAAGTGGTCACATTAGAGAAAAAACCTTACACTGTACCTGATAAATATGGGGATGTTGTACCGATGTATGCAGGGCAAGAGATAGGGTGGAGTATCACTTCGATTGAGTAATCTTATTAAATATTTACAATTATGAGATAAAATAATAAAAACTTTAAAAAAGGAAAGCAAAATGTTAGATTGGAATAAAATTAAAGAAAAAAGTTCACAGATGCTGGGTGATGCACGTCAAAAGCTACGACAATATACTCCTGAGAGTTTCTCAAAAGAGAAGCAGTTTGTTAACTCACTCGTCATTAGTATGGCATTGATGACTATGGCAGACAAAAAGGCCTCAACCGAAGAGGTAGTCGCATCCATTGACCTTATCAAAGATATTGATGAGATCAAAGACCTCAACCTCACAACTGAAGCCATTGAACTCTATGAACACCATATCGAAGAACTCTCCAACGTGGTTGGTCATCCAACCAAATGGATATTAGCCGAGGCCAAACTTGTCTCAGAACTCTCTAAGATGAAGTCTTACCCTGAATATCCACCGATGATTGAAGCTCTTGTCAATCACATTGCCCAAGCAGACGGTCACCTTGATGAGACAGAGATTGAGATGCAAAAGAAAATTTTGGCTGCTATCTCCTAAGTTACTTTTTGCTTATTCCCATCACTTAGGTGGGGATAAGATACCTCTTCTTGACCTTAGGAAAGGCAAACGATATGAATCCCTTAAATTTTAAAGTTATCACACTCATTACCAATGAATCGCCCTCTAAAGAGATTGATGCAGTTGTAGAGTATATTCACAGTAAATACAATAGAGATGTGAATATCAAAAACTACTTGGATGTTACAAAGCCCACAAAAGAGAGCCTCTATCTACTCTATCTCAAAGATTACGAAATCAAACAGTTTTTCAAATCACTGCTCCATAGTAAGGCGATGTTAGCACTGCTCCCTCATGCAGGTTCTCCCATCGCTAACAAAAGCTACGGGATTGCAAAAAATATATACAATGCCATAGAGGATGCTTTTGATATTGAACGGTATACGACGATTGATCTTTTGCGATGTAATGAAGAGTTGGTCTTTAATACGATTGTCATTGGTAATGTGCATGGACTTAACGACTCCATTGAGAAGCAAAATATCTTTGAGCGGAGTAAAAACTTTTTTGAAAATCTAAAAGAGCTTAAACTTCAAGATTTTAAACTCACAACCCACAAAGAGTATACCATCAATACTGCTGCTTCGGGGATTATGGTACTTGAACACAATCTTATTGCACACAGAGAAGAGGTCTTAAGTGAAAAATTTTATATCAATGATGGTAAGTTAAATGCCTTTATTTTAGCTCCCACCAGTATTCTCTCCTATATCTATTACCTGATTTTAACCTTTGTTTATGCTCACTTCAAGCTCACTTCACTTCCCAAAAGTGTGGGTGTTGTCAAAACCTCCAAACTAACAATTACTAGCAAACATACGATTAATTTCAAACAAGACAATGTGCGTTTGGACTCCAAATCTATTGAACTCGAGATACTCAAACAGCCTATCACACTGGCATTGGGGAGAAAAATAAACAATTTGGAACGATTTTCCCAAAGCAGTGGGGATGAGAAAGAGATTGTTAAAACCAAATACCTTCCGCATGGGGAAGTGAGCAAAATGCTTGTGAGCAAAAACATCCCTCTTTTTAAAAAAGCTCAAGAGACCGACTTTAAAGAACTCTTTGTCTCATTGCGAGAGAGTGCTAAACTTAGCTCTGTATTTTTGGTGTTGATGGTGCTAAGTACCCTATTGGCAACGACAGGATTGTTTCAAAATTCCTCACCCGTTATCATTGGTGCGATGATACTAGCTCCTTTGATGGCACCCATTGTCTCACTCTCTATGGGAGCGGTGAGAGATGAATCTGAGCTTATCAGCAACAGTGTCAAAACACTGCTCTATGGGATAGGGACGGCTTTGTTATTTTCGATGATGCTGACCTATTTGATCCCTCTTACAACACTTACCGATGAGATGAGGAGTCGACTCAACCCCAATCTTTTAGACCTCATGGTCGCCGTGATTTCGGGCATTGCGGGGGCTTATGCCAGTGCCAAATCGGAGATTTCCAAAAGCCTAGCAGGGGTTGCCATCGCTGTTGCCCTTGTACCACCACTTAGTGTAACGGGAATAGGGCTTGGTTGGAGTGATTGGGATATGGTTTACGGTTCATCTTTGCTTTTTATTACCAACCTTGTGGGCATTACACTCTCTGCCTCTTTGACCTTTTTAATTCTTGGGTACTCTGCTGTACATAGAGCCAAAAAAGGCATTATGTTTGCATCCATTGTTATGGTTGTGGTCGCTATTCCATTGTTGCTTTCATTTAATAAAGTACAACATCAAAACACGCTCTACAACGCTTTGCAAAACCATACCTTCAGCATCCATGATAAAAAGATAAATATTAAAATATCCCAAATAGATCTGCACGGCAATCAACCACTTGTGTACCTTACAACATACAGCGATAATCTACTGCAAAAAAATGATATTATCACACTCAAACAAGCCATCAAAACCCATATCCAAGAAGAGGTACGATTACAGATTATCAGTAACAGCTTTATAGAGTAGGAAGATTCTTATCGAGCCAAGCAGTTCTAAAAGCCCAACTTTCTAATGTTTCTCTTAAAGCTCTAACTTAAGGTATGCTATTATATTTGTTAAATTATACTAGGAGAAGCAGATGCACCGAAGATTACCAATTTATCTACTGATTGACACATCCTACTCGATGATGGGAGAGCCGATTGAGGCGGTTCAAAATGGGCTTGATTCGCTTGTGAGTGCGTTGAGGAGAGATCCTCAGGCGTTGGAGACGGCTTATTTGTCGGTTATTGAGTTTAACTCTGAGGCCAAACAGCTTGAACCCCTTCAGGAGCTTAGTGAATTTCAAACCCCAATTCTTGAAGTCAATGGGATGACCTCGATGGGTGCGGCACTTTCGCTTTTGGTTGATTGTGTGAAAAACGAGGTTTTGGGCTCAGGTAGACGTGATTGGCGACCGATGGTGTTTCTCTTTACCGATGGGATTGCCAATGATGAGTTGCAAAAGGGGATTGATAAACTACAAACCATCAAGACAGGTACTTTTGTTGCCTGTGCAGCAGGGCCTCATGCCAATGCCCAGGAGCTAGGCAAAATCACCGAAGCGGTTGTCAAGCTTGATGAGATGGATTCTAGCTCCATTGCGGCGTTTTTTAAGTGGGTGAGTTCAAGTATCTCTGTATCGAGCCAAAGCGTGGAGCAGGGCAATCAAGGATCGGGATTGGATGACCTTCCACCTCCACCACCTGAGATTAATATCATTGATCTAAGCAAAAAGTAAGGAGCAAACATGACACGATACCTACCTGTCTATCTATTGATTGATTCAAGCGGATCGATGAACGGTGAGCCTATTCACTCGGTCAATGAGGGGTTACGAATGATGATCTCTGCTTTGCGTCACGACCCCTATGCACTTGAGACCGTCAAACTCTCACTTATCACCTTTGATCGAGAGGTCAAAGAGATTTTTCCCCTCACTCCGATTGAAGATATTGTTTTAGAGGAGATCGTACCACCCAAATCAGGGCCAACGCACCTAGGCGAAGCACTTGAACACCTAATCACACAATACCACAACGACATGAGTCAAAATGAGGGCAAAAACAACTTCTCACCCATGCTCTTTGTGATGACCGATGGTAAGCCCTCTGATTTGCAACTTTTTCGCCAAATGAGTGAGAAGATCAAAAGACTCAAATTTGGAGCGATCATTGGATGCATTGCAGGACCCAAAGCCAAAAAAGAGTATATGGAGATGTTTGCAGACCCTGTCGTCTCACTCGAAATTACCGATTCAAGTGCCTTTAGTGCCTTTTTCAAATGGGTCTCAGACTCCATTAGTGCAGGTAATCAAAGCAGTGGTTTGGATGCGGGGGGAGCTAACCAACTCCCACCCCCACCCAAAGAGATCAACATAGTGATTTGATATGAGACGTTTACCAATATTTTTTTTACTTGATGTCTCTGAATCGATGGTGGGTCAGCCCTTAACCTCACTTGAAGAGGGGATGCACCGTATTGTGGGTTCTCTCCAAAAAGACCCCAATGCCCTAGAGAGTGTCTATGTCTCCGTCATCGCCTTTGCAGGTAAAGCCGAGGTGGTTTCACCACTCACCGAAATTGCTACCTTTTATACCCCACGTTTGCCCATTGGTGGGGGTACAGAGCTTGGATCTGCACTCGAACTACTCATGCACGAGATCGATACCAAAGTGGTACCCCAAACACGAGAGCGTAAAGGGGATTGGAAACCCATTGTTTTTTTGATCACCGATGGAGAGCCCACCTCACCCATTGATGAGATAATCAAACGCTGGCAAGCAAACTACGCCAAACGTGCCACCATTGTAGCCGTGGGCTTAGGACACAGTGCCAACTACGCTATGCTTGAACAGCTCACCCCCAATGTCTTGATATACGAAGGGAGCAGTGATGAGGATTTTAGAAAGTTTGTCGATTGGATCAGTGCATCAGTCAAGACTGAGACCCAAAAGGTGGAACACACCCACAGTGTGATGGAGCTTATTGATCTAGCTAAACACGATAACCTCAAAAAGGTAGATGCCAATCAAAGCCCCGTCGATCCCAATAGTGTGATCCTCACAGGACGCTGTCAAAAGACCAAACGCCCCTATCTCATCAAATATCTACGCACGGTGACTGTACCGATGTTGCAAAAGTATGATAAAAATGAACGCTTTAATCTTGATGGCATCTTTCCAATCAGTGAAGATTATTTTAACTGGACCAAACCCGATAGCTTTGGAGAAGTCAAAGCAAGCTCACTTATAGGCGTACCAAGCTGTCCTCACTGCGGGGCGATGACCGCCATTGCCTCATGCCGATGTGGGCGGATCATGTGTATCCAAGGGGAGGGCGAAGCCAAATGCCCTTGGTGCGACAGCATCAACTACTTTGAGTACGGTGAAGGGGATTTTGATATCCAAAGAGGGCAGGGGTAGAGTATGGATTACAACAACTATCTGCGTGCCTTGATTAAAAACTTTATGCAAGAGGTGGAGCTAAAAGAGCGATCTCCTTTAAACAGTGAAGCGATCGAAACACTCGCTCAAAATGAGAAGATACAAGAAGCCTTAGGGAGCATTATGGATCAGTTTAAAACAAACTCTAAAGAGATACTACCCCCACTCAAAGTGCAATCACGCATCCCCAATGCCCCTGCCCAAGAGGTCTTTGTGAGTGGTATTGAGATCGTCAATTATGACTTGGAAGCAGAAGATGAGCTTACTATCGCCACGGTTGAGGGCTTGGAGGATATTGGAGGTGTAGCGTGGAGTATTGAATCCCAAAAGATAGAGGGTACTCCGCAAAACTCAGGAGATTATACTCTCACACTTAGAGGGGTGATCCACTTTGCTACAGGCTATGCCCAAGAGATTGAGAGCTTTTTACGCTTTAGCATTATCCCCGACCCACGAAGCCTTTGGAAAGATATCGAGCCTGATTTCAACGAACCTTATCCCAAAGCTAACAGCGATAGCCACTACATCCAAACCCCCGATACCCAGATGCTCTATCTCTCCAAACGGGGTCGATCGCACGCTCATGTAGGGTCATTTCGAGATGATGATGGGGCGATTATTTACGATGAAGATTCAGGCTGGTCGGTACTCGCCGTAGCCGATGGGGCAGGATCGTGCAAATATTCACGCCAAGGCTCCAAGATAGCGGTAGAGCGAAGCAGTCAACTCGTACTTGAAGCGTTGATTGAGGAGAGTGGAGAGATGCTCGAAGAGGCGTTTTTAGCCAACAAAACAAACCCCTCTAGTGATCTTAGTGCCACCATCAACGAACATATCCAAAAGAGCATTATTCACGCTGTGCATACTGCCGTAGTCGATATCCACCAAGAGGCAAAAGCCAATGGCAACGCCACCAAAGACTACTCCACCACACTGCTACTATCTGCGTATAAAAAGACACCCAAGGGGCATTTAGTTATCTCCTTTTGGGTAGGGGATGGAGCATTGGCACTCTATAGCAAAGGCAAAGCTATCAAGCTACTTGGCTCACCCGATGGAGGAGAGTTTGCAGGACAAACGCAGTTTTTGGATGCCTCGATCTTCCAAGATACTGCCAAACTATCCAACCGTATTCGCATGGAGCTAGTCCAAGAGCTTGATGCCCTAGTGCTAGCCACTGATGGGGTGAGTGATCCCTTCTTTGCCTCTGATGATGCCCTAGAGGATATCGCACATTGGGATAGCTTTTGGGAGAGTGAAATAGAAGCTAACCTTGATGAAAAAGAGCTTGGAGCAACAACATCCAATCTACTCGCATGGCTTGACTTTTGGTCAGTAGGCAACCATGATGATCGCTCAATGGTACTGCTTTTGCCTATTGAAGTTGAAACAGTAGAAAAAGATAGTGAAGAGGAGCAAACAGAACCCATTGAGGAAGATGTAGGTTCTATTTCATCGAACGAGGAACTAAAGCAAGAGAGTCAAGAACCGTAGGTTTGGCAGACCAAACGTTTAAATAATACACTGGATTGTAAAAATGGTTGTAATTTGTAGGGTGTCGTTTTAACGCACCGTCTAATTAGCTCTGAAGGGTTGGCTTTTTTTAGTATCTCTATGTAAAAAGAGTACGCCAAACGCTACAAAGGTGATAATAGATTCAATCAAAAAGATAGACTCTCCATATATCTGTCCTGCTAGTAATGCCCCGATACTCCCACCTAGCCCAAAGGCAATGCCTAAGAAAAACTGCTGGGCTAGACGCTTTTGGGTATAGAGCATAAAGATATAGGTAATGGCTGCGGTGTGGTAGAGTGCAAAGCTAAAGGCATGCAGGGATTGCGAAGCAAAAGCGATAATCTCAGATGAGGGGTAGAGGTAGAGCATCATCCATCTAATGGCGGTGACAAAGATCGAAAACTTTAGTAGTGTGAGTAGGTTGCGTTGAAGCAGTGGTCCTTGGAAGTAGAGCATTACGATTTCACAGATTACCCCAAAACTCCACATCCAGCTTGTCATTTCTAGTGAAATTCCATGAGAGGTTTCATAAATGGTAAAAAAGTTATAAAAACCTCCAAAACCTACCTGCATCAAAAAGACCGAAATCCAAAAGTATTTATGCTCTGCCAGTGAAAAAGAGGCGTTTTGCTCTTTGGACTCCTCTTGTGGCTGGGCTTTGTCATAATGCCCCACCCAATAGCCTGCAATCAGGGTCAAAAAGGCAGTCGCTTCAAGATACCAAAACACATCACCAAAGTCCACGAGTACCCGACCAAGCCACAGAGCAATCAGCATAAATCCAATGGAGCCATAGAGTCGTACCTTGCCGTATCGCTCTTTGGGTATGGATGCCAATGCTACGGACTCGACGTAGGGTAGGGCGATACCCATCGCACCCCCAAAGATAAGGTTGGCTAGCAGATAGAGCCAAAAATCTGATACCCAAAAGTAGATAAGCACTGTCCCCACAAAGGTGATAATAAGTGACCAAACATAGACAGCGTTACTCAGTACAAAATATTTTTTAAATAAAAAGGGAATCAAAAACCGCATAAAGGGAGTGGCTGCGAAGATAATACCTACATCGGCTTCTGAGTAGCCAAAGCTTAGCATCGCTTTGGGCATAAAGATCACATAGACCCCGACAAGGGCAAAATAAAAAAAGTAAAAGAGGGCTAAGGCATATACCATCAATTAATCTAGTGAGATAAAGTGCGTTGCTGAGATAACATCTTGTAGGGATTTACGGTCTTTGCGAAAGAAGGGGATAAAGATACCAATAATGGTGATAAATCCAAGTAGCTCAATATAGTAGCGAAACATCACCGCCCAAATAGAGGGTGTATGCCCCTCTCTATCAATAAGCTTTAGATTATAGGCTTTTGCCCCAGGGGTTTGTCCTTTGAATGTTAAAAATAGTGTGACGATAATAAAGTTGGGGACTAAAATATAGACCCATCCCATCATCATATCCTCTGCAAACTCCTCACGACCCCCCATCACCATATAAAAGACAATGTAGAGAATGGGCATCATAATCATAAATTGGTCAGTAATAAATGC
>Ga0193954_1000167_pt1 | contig 39711 bp, 32 predicted proteins | sample BB_5_MG_FD_140340 | JGI IMG/M metagenome (GOLD analysis project Ga0193954, IMG submission 140340) | Microbial mat bacterial communities from the Broadkill River, Lewes, Delaware, United States - BB_5_MG | ecosystem: Environmental > Aquatic > Freshwater > River > Microbial mats | place: USA...
CGGCGGTCCTGGGGCCCCAACGAGGCGGATCGCCGGTCTCCAAGACCCGGACATGCCATTCCGCCGTACCCCCGGGAGCCGAACCGTCTCGAGCCCGAAAGCGCAGCGCCTCTCAAGCTCCAGCGCTTCTCAAACCGCAGCGCCGAGCGCATCTACTCCGACCAGACCACGTAACTCGTCAGATCAATATTACCACCCCCCGGCGCGCCGCCACGGAAGTTGGCACTGTAGGTCATCGAGTTAGCCTGCCCCAAAGTGACCTTGTCGGTGATGTCCACGCGGATGTGGTTCACCGGCAGCCCCGGGCACCAGTAGGCCCGCTCCGGCGCCCAGTTACCGTACTGGCCAGGCGGCACACCTTGGGCCGCCAAGGGCCCGCAGCCCCCGGTGGAACCGATGCTGCCCTCGTGACGAATCTCGTCGAGGTCTGTACCGTTGACCGCGAACTGGTGCCGGTGGTCGCACCACTCGGAGCAATTTGTACTGCCGTCCTGACCGTGGCCGCTGACGATAACCACCAGCTCCACCTTCGTGGCGGAGGCAGGCGGTGTGAAGCTGAAGGGCTCACGGTCATTGTACTGATCGTTGAAGCTGCCCCCCGTGAAGGCGCGCACCGCGCTGCTCGTCTTCGTGCCGATCTGCTTGTCGGCCAGGCGCAGCGCAAACCGCGCGTCGCGCTCCGTAGCGCGCTCCCAGCCGGGACCCATGACCAAGCGGAACCAAGTGGGGCCGCCGTCCTTCACGAAGCCTCGCAGTGAGGATGCGTCCATGATCCAGCGGCGCTCCCCGCGACGCCAATAGGGCGTGATCCAGCGGACCAGCTCCGTGCGCTGCTCGCAGGCCTCCCCGTCGAGGCAGAGCTGCACGTAGCCGATGCGGTCCCACTCAGAGCAACCAAAGACGTTGCGGTGCGGGCAGTTGACGGTGACGTCGAACTCCACGGTGTCGTAGCTGTCCATCTCGCTGGCTGAAGGCAAGTTCACTTGCCTGACGAAGATGCGTTCGCTGACCCGCTCGTCCAAGAGCACCAGAGTCTCGACCCCCGTCTCGGCGGCCTGTTGGTCACGGAGGTCTGCCTTGTGGTTATAGAAGTGGGGTAGGTACGAGGCCATGCGCAGGGCGGGCGGGCCGCCGACGTACTCATTCATGCTGCCGCCGGAGTCCCACTCTTGGTCACGGTCAATGCCGAAGGCCCAAGGCAGCGGCGGCGGCGCCATGCCACGGTCGCCCAGGTCCACGGCGTTGGCCGAGTCGCCCTGGTAGGCGATATAGTCCGTGATGAAGGCTCCAATGCTGCCCTCGATCGCGAAGACCGACTCATTGGCGTAGTGAAAGCGGGCGAACTGCTGCAGGCGGTCCTCTTCGTCCGGGAAACGATCGTAGATGATAGCCACGATGCGGTCCTTGATGTCTTGAAGGCGCGCATCACGAAAGCCTTGGGTGCGCTCCCACGACAGGAAGAAGATGTGCGCGTTGACCGGAGTATTCAGGACGAGGTCATCCACCCGAGAGTCCCAGAACTGATCCTGAAAGTTGGAGTTCGTCGCGATATAGTTGACGAAGAGGTAGGACTCACAGCCGGTCCAGTGGTCGGCGAGGTTCCAAGTATCACCCTCTAGGGTCTTGATCGTGAAGTCTCCGGCCACGGCCCCAAACTCATAGGTCGACGCACCCGGCTGCATGGGCTGCTTGGCGAGGCCCAGCTCGTCGCAGATCGTTGGTGGCAGTTGCACGCCGGTGTCGGGCTCGCCAGCGTCCACGGCAGCGTCGGCGGGTGGCGTGCCGGTATCGGCAGGTCCTGTGTCCGGCGCGATGCCCGAGTCCGCCGGGCCCTCAGTGGACGTGCAGGCGGTCAGCAGCAGCAGACTGCTGCAGAGCAGGGAGGTGACAGAGGATCGAAGCAGGCGCATCTGCGACCAGCGTACATATCGGATGTGAGCAGGTCGAGGGTCGCGCCCGAACGCAAAGGCGAACCCGCTGTAGGTTCTTAGGCGCTACTGAACGACCGGCAGGCCCGCGATGTCGGTGCTGGTGAGCATGGTCCGGTAGGCGCCGCCGCCCACCACAGTTTGGTGCCCAACCAGAAACCCCGTCTCAGTATGAAAGTACCACCGGTGGGTACGTGCCCCCGGAGGGCCTACGACAAACACCGGAATGGAGTTCCACTGCTTCTGCTCCAACACCTCGCCGACCGGGACGGCCGCCCCGATCTTGCGCAAGGACGGCGCCAGCCACATCCAGCCCAGGTGAAAGACCTTGATTTGCCGCCGACCGTCCGCGAGGTCCAGACCCACGGCCTGCGGCTCGAAGCCGGTCTTATTGGCCGTGGCGATGGTGAAGCCGTCATCTCTAGGTTGGATCAGAATCTTCTCGATGGCGGTGCCGCTGCGGCCCTCGGCTCGGTACTCTAAGAACTCCTGGCCAACGACGGGGGCAGGTTCGCTGGCTTTGCTCTTACACGCGCTGCCGAGGGCGGCGGTGGCGCAGAGCGTCAAAAATACAAGGCTTCCCTTCGGATTCATCACCGGCGAACCATACCGGATGATCGCACTCAGGGCAGGGGGGCGGCGACGCACAGAGGCTTGTCAAAGGCGTTGACGACCTCGAGCACGCCCGTGGGGTCCACCATCGTGGCGATCTCGCGCAGGTCCGGGTCTTGGCTGGCTTGGGCCAGCGCGATCTTCTGAGCCGCCCGCTCCAGCACCATCTGCGCGTAGTCCTTGGCGAGCTTTTCGCCGGCCCTTCGTCCCGACTTGCGCGCCGCATAGTTGATGACTCGCGCTCCGAGGCGCTTTTGGAGTTTTCTAGAGATGGTCTTGCCCGCGGACCTGACCGCGTTCTTGAGCGCGGTCTTCGCGGCGACCTTGGCGCCTGCCTTGGCCGCCGTCTTAGCCGCCTTCAGGCTCGCGTTGGCGGCGCCCCCGGTGAGCGCGGCACCCGCGATGTTAGCGACCAGTTCACCCGTGGCCAGCACCATGTTGGTCACCGCCAGCGCACAGACCTCCGCGGACTGTCCGCACATCGCTCCGCAGTTCACGGGGTGGCCGCGCTCGCAGCGCTTCCAACAGACCGGGCCGCCGTGGTCGTAGCCGCTGGGGCACTTGGGGTAGCACAGGGCGCCCTTGAGGACTTGGTCGCTGCGGCAGGTCAGCGGGGTCCCGGCGGTCCGGCCATAGCTCTTCTTTTCACACGATACTCCAATGTCCCGCATGCCCTTGGGGCACTTCGGGCTGCAGATGCAGCAGCCGGCAGGTTTGTAGCCTGACTTGCACTTGGGGTAGATGATCTCCCCGTGCTTTTCGCACTTGCCGTGGCGCTTCTTGCAGCGCTTTCGGGCTCCATTGAGGCTGAAGGCCTTGTCCCCGAACTTCCAGGGGTAGCCGGCGCCGCGTCCATAGGCCTTGGGCTTGAGGCAATGCGCGCCTGTGTCCGTAAAACCCTTCGGGCAGGAAGACCAGCATACCGGCCCCACCCCTTTGTAACCTTTCTTGCACTTGGGGTAGCAGAGCGCGCCGTCTTTTTCCTTATTGGAGGGGCACTGGGTCAGCGGCTTGCCCGCGGTATTGGGTTTGCTTTTCTTCCAGCAGGCGGGCTGTTCAAGGCGACCGGCCTCGGTCACGACCCAGTTCACCAGTCGCTGCGTCTGGCGCTCAGAGACGCGGGGCAAGCGCACCACCGGGTCGTCCGGGATCGCCTGGGGTTGGGGTCTGGGCCGAGGATTCGGCTTTGGGTTGGGCACCGGCTGGGGCTGGGGTCTGGGCACCGGCTGGGGTTGGGGCACTCGCTGGGGCTGGGGCGTGCTCGTCACAGGGCGGTGCGCGCTCGTCGCTACAATTGTGCACAACTGCCGCGCGCCGCGCCGCGGACTATTGAAGGTGACCTTGCGGGTGTGGAGGTCGAGCTGTACCTGCACATTGCGGCCGGCCTGGCGCAGATAGACGGACCACGCATCACGCCCCGCTTGCTGCCAGGAGGTGCGGCGCCCGGATGCCATCTCCTGTATCCAGGGGCCTGAGGGCCCCTGCGAGGTGAAGGTGCTGTGGTGCTCGCCGTTGGAGGCGCAGGCCACATCGTTCACGTTCTGTCCGTTGTCTTGGGCGCGCGCGGAGGGCTGGGCAATCAAGCAGCCGCAGAGCAGCGCGGCGAAGCCGATCCTACGGTGGGTCTGGGAGGGGCTTGGCATGGATGATGTCTCGGATCAGCCCGGCTTGATGGCACGGGTGGCTATAAAGGCAGATGCATAGTCGTTGAAGGCGGCCTCTTCACCGCTGCAACCTTTGTCTTCAAACATATGCGTCAGCATCAGGCCCGCCGCAAGCTGACCTCCGATTTGATCTTCTAGGGTGTGCCCGTAGATGAGCGGCTCTTCGTTATCGGTGTACTTACGTCGCTGCTCTTCATTGAGGCTGTGCACGTCGGAGTAGGGCAGAGCGTAGCGAACGACCAGGCGGCCCTTTTCAAGCTCGTCGGTATCCATCATGTGTAAGGTTGGGTTGCAGAACCCAGCGAGCAAGGCGCCTCCGGGGCGCAAGACTCGGGCGATCTCCCGCCAAACAGGCAGGATTTCGGGGCAGAAGCAGTTCGACACCGGGTGGAAGACGAGATCGAAGCTGGCATCTTCAAATACAGATAAGTCCCGCATGTCACCTTGCACCGTCTTGAGACCCAAGCCGTCTCGTTTCGCGACCTCTTGATCGCGGGATAGCTGCCCCGGGGACGCGTCAAAGATCGTCACATCGGCCCCTGCAGCAGACAGCACGGGGCCCTGCTGGCCGCCCGCCGAGGCCAAGCCGAGCACTCGCTGGCCTTCAAGGGCCCCAAACCACGCCTTGGGCACAGCCTTGAGTGGAGTGAGCACGACGGACCACTGTCCACGTCTGGCCGCCTCGACGACCTGTGGACTCACGGGTTGGGTCCACTGATTGCCCTTCTTCACTTCCTGGTCCCAGGCCCGCACGTTGTACGCGGCGACATCGAAGTCATTCACGCCCTGAGGCTGAACAACCCCTTGGTAGTGGTCAAGGTGGGCGTCGCATCGCCAACTTGCCATGTCGGCATGGCTCCCACACTATGGCCACCTGTCCAATGCGCACGACGGTCCTGAATCAGGTTCGCCCATGGGCCGCCACGCTGCTCATGTTCTGTGCGGCCTGCGCGGTGCACTGTGGCGATGATACGCCCCAACCGCCTGCGATCACGGAGCTGCAGCCGAGCCAGGTTCCGGGCGGCATCGCTACTACGCTGACTCTGCTCGGCACGAACCTGAGCGAAGTCACGGAGGTCCGGATCGGCGGACTCAGCCTGATCCCCGAGCAACCCGGCGCAACTCAACTTTCGATTGAGGTGCCCGCGCTACGCCGGGGTTCCCTGCCCGTGATCGCGATCGCCGATGGCCTCAGCAGCGCTCCGGTGGAGCTCACCGTGCTGAACTCCGTGCCCTCCATTGAGCCTCCCGGGCCGCAGCTGGTGGAGGTCGGCGCTGAGCTTCGGGTGCAGCTCACGACTTCCGACTTCGATGGCGACCCACTCACTCTTTCGGCGATGGACTTGCCCCAGGGCGCGCGGCTTGATCCGGCAAGCCAGCAGGTCATCTTTGTGCCCGATGCCATGCAGGGCGACCGAAGCTACGAGGCCACGCTGGTGGTCGATGATGGCCTCGATCAAGGCACCCAGACCCTGCAGATCGAGGTCGTGAGTGTGCTGCCGCCGCTCTTGGTCCTGCAGGTCAGCCCCAACCCGGCGCCGGGTGGACGCGCTTTTGAGCTGCAGGTGCAGGGCAGCGGCTTCAGCTCGGGCACCGAGGTGTGGTTAGACGGCGCGGCGCTGCCGACCGAGGTGCGCTCCGCCGTGCAGCTGATCGCTCAGGCCCCGCCCCTGGCCCGCGGTGTCTACCCGGTGAGCCTGCATCGCCGGACCGAGGCCACCGAGGCCATCAGCCTCGAGGTGCTCAACGCCCCGCCCACAATTCAGGTGCCCGAACGTCTTGTTGTGGCTGAAGAGACCCAGCTAGAGGCGGTGGTCGAGGCCGAAGACATGGACGGCGACCCCGTGCGGTTGGCGCTCTTTGACCTGCCACCCGGTGCGCGCTTCGATGCTTCGAGTGGTCAACTCAGCTTTCGCCCCGACTTCATTCAGGGCGGTCGCACCTTCGCGGTCCAGGCTATGGCCTTCGATGGCACCGACACTTCCACCCAAACCTTCACCATCGAAGTTGAGGACTCTATTCAGCCGCCCTGGCCCGAGGTGGTGTCCACGGAGTCCCGGGGTGATTACACGCTCATCGTCCTGCGCCAGGTCACGGATGACTTTCTGGACAGCCCGGGGCACGCCGGTCGCAGCCTAGAGGCTCGCGTCTCGATTCCCACCGGGGCCACCGAACAGACCCCTTATCCGGTGCGGGTGTTCTTGCACGGGCTCGGAGGCAGCCCGTACACCGGCGGGAGGGGCGATCAGTTTCGCATCTACCCGCACGACCCCGACAATACCTATTGGTGGGGCTACTCCAGCGCCGCGCCTAAGGGCGGGCTGTCTAGCCCCGTGCCGCCCTATACGGCGCGCCGGGTCCTGCATCTGCTGGAGTGGTTATTACTCAACTATCCTGCCGCCAACCCCGAGCAGGTCTATCTCAACGGCTCCTCCATGGGGGGCGCCGGAGCCGGCATTATCGGGCTGCTATGGGCGCGGCACTTTGCGATGATCGAGACCACCATCGGGCAGAAGATCGCGCGTAATCATCGGCCCAGCCGCATTAGCCAACTGTCGGGGCATTATGGCTCGCCGCAGGATGGCTTGCTCGACGATATAGGCATGCCCGTTTGGGACCGCCTCGACATGGTGCGAGCCCTCGCAGATCTGCCCGAGGCCCAACAGCAATTCATCTTCAGCCGACACGCCAAGGACGACCCCACCATTCATTTTGGCGCGGCGGTCTTTGATAGTCCGCTGGTGCAGCTTTCATGGCTTCAAGCCCTTCAGGCCTTCAGGGTGGGGCACTTCGCGGTCTGGGACGAGGGCGCACACGGCCCCGCAGATCCGGTGATGGGCACCCTGTGGTGGGATGGCGGCTGGAATCGCATGTCGGATGGCGAGACCTACCTCAACCGCAACCAGGCCTTCGCCGCGTTTAGTCGCAGCGCGATCGATGATGACCCCGGGGATGGCTCAGGAAATGGTCAGCAACCCTGGCACGAAGAGCGCGGCTTTGCGGGCAGCCGAGATGTGCCGGGAGATACGGGCTGGAGCGGCGACCGAGTCGGCACGTTCAACCGATACCTGCGGTGGGATAGCCGCAACATCGTGGACACTTGGACTCGTTTCTCCATTCCTTTGCGGGCCAAAGTTGGTGACGGTGACCCGCCGCCACAACCCGGCTACCCACCGCGGGGCGACCGCTTCGATGGTGCGCTGCCGATCGTCGCCGACGTGACCCCCAGGCGGGTGCAGCGCTTCATCTGCGAGCCTGGGGAGTCGGTGGCCTGGAGCTTTGGCAGCCTCACAGGACAGGCGACTGCGGATGCCCAAGGCGTGATCACCGTTCCGCAACTTCCCTTGACGGATACCTGGACGACCCTCGAGCTGAGTCGGTGACATTGGGGCCCAAACCGGGTATCCCGGGGCCGTGAAGGCATTAAACTTCGGGCCGATGTGGGCCTTGGTGCTGCTGGCGGCCCCGCTGGCGAGCTGTTCGTCGAGTGAGTGCGACTCGGGTGAGGGCCGCTGTCTGGATGGCGATAACCTCGAGACCTGTGTCGATGGCAAGTGGACGACGGTGTCCTGCACCGCAGAATCCGGACAGCTGTGCGAAGTGGATGCCTGCGTCGACCCGTGGCGCTACGGCAGCCCGGAGTGGCCGACCTGTCCCGACGAGGACCGGGGCACCAGCGAGAGCCTGGTGGAAAAGGCCACCTATTATGACGAGATCGCGCAGCGCCTGCATGTGCACCCCCAACTCAAGTGGGCTCAGGGGGTAGTGCTGAAGCCGGGCGCCGAAGAAGCGACGGCCACCTACCAGGACGTAGAGCGATGGCTCTCGGGCGAAAACGATGGCCTGTGGAGCGCGCTCTATCTGGCCTCGCAGGCCTACCGTTATGCCGCGACCGGTGCGCCCGAGGCCCTGTCGATGATCAGGTTGCTCATGGATGGGCAGGTCGACCGCATCAAGGTCACCGGGGTCTCAGGCATGTTCACGCGTCAACTCATCCCGCCCAATATCGAGGGCATCAGCTGCCCCGACGATGACGCCGCGTATACCGTCGACGAGGAGAAAGATGACAACCGTTGGGTGCAGATTCGCGACGATGGCTGCGCCTGGGTGGTGGACCGGGTCTCCAGCCAGTGGGTGAAGACCGAGCATTGTGGGCAGGAGGCCTACGCCGGTTATTGCTGGCTCGATAACGTCTCAAAGGACGAGTACTCGGGGCACATGTTCGCGCTCGGCGCGGTTTGGAAGCTGGTCGACGATGAGCAGGTGCGGGCCCAGGTGAAAGACATCTTGCAACAGGTCGGCGAGCACATCATGGCCAATGACCTCAAGCTCGTGGACTGGGATGGCCGTATCACCGAGCACGGACGCTTTCACCCGCTGGGCCTCGATAACTTCCCTGGGCATAACGCAGCCATGTCCCTGAGCTATCTGTCGATGGTGATCGAGGCGACTCAGGATACAGATCTAAAGGTGCGCTATGACGAGTGCCTGCTCATGCGAAAGGGCTCCAAAGATTGCTTCGATACAGGCTTCGTTGAGGTCCTGCCGTTTCACCGCTATCTCAGTGATCCCGGCCTCTACATTGGCAATGAGGCTTGCAGATCCAATTACAATAACATCTCGATGCACACCCTCTCGATGCATAACCTGGTGTGGTTCGAGCGCGACCCGAGCCAGAAGAAGCGCTACCAGGACTCCCTGCGTAACGATGTCATGCAGGTGCCGGGGCAGCCCCGCACCGCGCTGGCCCAGAACAACGCCTTCTTCGACTTTGTCTGGGCCGCGAATAAGGACCTCGGGCCCGACAGCGACGGGCCTGCGTACGACGCGGTGAACAACGGCGTGTGCATGCTCAAACAGTTCCGGGCCCGCAAGACCCCGGTCGTACCCGAGGTCGACCCCCGCCTGACCGCGCCGTACTGCACGGACCGCTTCGAGCGGGACACGGGCGAGTTCCCCCGCGAGGTCGCCGACCGGTGCATCCGCAACTTCGTCTGGTGGGGTGACCCCTATAGCTTGAGCACCTGTGGTGAGCCGGAGCGGGTTGTCGAGGTGCCCACCGACTACCTCCTGGCCTACTGGATGGGGCGCTACTACGGTTTCATCGCTGAGGCGCAGTAACCGCAGGACCACGCCTCGCTACGGTCTCGACACCGAGTGGGGACGCGATGCCACACCCTCGGCCCCGATTCGTGGTGATTTCGCCGCACACTAGGTGGTATTACCGCCCCGATCCTGAAAACCCCGAAGGATTTGGCGTCATGGTCGTGGTGCATTTACCTCGAAACACGGAATGCGACCCTCATCGAGGCGTCTTCTGCGCTCTGCGCACCGTCCTGCCTACCTTCCAGTTCTGATCGGCTCGGGATCATCACGAGTGAGGGGTGGTTGCGCGCCCAGCCGCTAACCCCATAGAATGCAAAGGGAATGGGCCCTCACCCCAAATCCGGACCGTTGGCGAAGTCGGGCGCATGCTCCGCCGGGCGCTGTCTCACATGAGGTCGTTCGGTAGCATGGCGACGCAGAACGAGACGCCACAATTTGGCACAGACACTGCTTATGAAGAGGGCGTGATGACCTCCGATCGAGAGGCTCAGGTGCTCGCCCACGTCCCCCTGGTTGAGCACGTGATCCGCCGCATGCAGCGCTCCTTGCCGCGCGACTTCGACGAGCGAGCGCTCTTGGGTGCCGGCGTGGTGGGTCTTCTGCAGGCCCTCGACAAGTTCGATCCCGATAAGGGTGTTCCGTTTGAGGCCTACGCTCGCATTCGCATCCATGGCGCAGTGCAGGATGAGCTGCGCAGCCTCGATCACCTCACGCGCGGTCAGCGTCAGCGCGCGGTGCAGTCCCGGACGACTCTGGAGCAGCTCACCGGCGGGGGCGCCAAAGCCGCGACCGATGAAGAAGTGGCCCGGGCCGCAGACCTCACAGTCGAGGACGTGCGCCTGTCCAATCTCTACGCCGCGCCACCGAAGTCCTACGACCCGCACGTCATGGACGACACCGTCACGAGCACCCCGTGGCAGGACGCCGTTGATGTGGAGGAGTGGTTCGCCGAAAAGCAGGCCCTGGAGCAGCTCCGCAGCGCACTCAAGGTTTTGGGCGAGCGCGACCGACGCATGATCACGCTCTACTACGGTGAGGACCTCACCCTGCGTGAGGTGGGCAAGGTCTTCGATGTCTCCCTGTCCCGGGTGAGCCAGCTGCTTTCAAGGGCCCGTGCCCAGCTGCTCGCCCAGCTCAACGTCGCCCACGCTTAGGGCGTCGTCCCAGCGCAAGTATCGCGGTCACGAAGAGCGCGAGCCCCCCTGAAGACGCGCTTGTCGCCGACCCCGAGCTGCTGCAGCCACAGCCGGCATCCTGGGTATTGAGCCCGCCACCATTCGTTGCAGGTTGTCCTGCGTCGGCCGCAGGCTGCCCTGCGTCTGGTGCGGCTTGGCCTGCGTCTGGGGCAGGCTGTCCTGCGTCGGGCAGCATCTGGCCCGCGTCAATTGTGGTGCTGGCGTCAAAGTTAGGAACTCCGCCATCGATGGGGGTGGCCGTGAAGCAGTGCAGGTCTCTTTCGAAGCTGCGGTTGCCCGCGAGGTCGACGCTGCGCACGGAGAAGCAGCGGTCGTTGAGAGGCTGGCGACCTACGAAGGCGGACAGGAACTGGGTGGGGGCCGCCTCATCACTCAAGAAGGCGGCGCCCACGGGCACAATGGCGTCATTCGGCATGAACTCGACGATCTCGTAGAGCACGACATCGGGATCGGCGACTCGCCCAATCTGAACGTCGATGTACCAGCCGGAGTTTTCGCACGAGTTCTGAGGGCCTTCGTGACCGCCCCAGCTCACCGAGGGGGCGGGCGGCACATCATTGTCCGGCGACCGCCCGGGCACAAAGTTGAAGTCGAAGAACTCATCGTCAATGTCATCCATCCAGACCCGTGCGCTGTAGTTGATCGAGGGGTCCAAGGGAGGCAACTCAAGTTGCACAATGTCTTCGCCCAAGGAGCGTACTTGTACCGGGATGGGCGCAAAGGCCCTCGGGTCGTATAACTCCGCGTACATTTGGGTTCGGCCCATGAAGGGGGCCTGCGCAAAGGCCTGGGCGTTGGTCGGTACCGGCGCATCACCTAGCGGTAATCCGGCGACAAATTGCGCCGCGTAGTCACAGGCGGATGCGGGGTGGGGCAGCGCGAAGACCGCAGCTGTGAGCAGGATGATTTGAGGCGAGCGCAGCACGGGCATCTCTTCAGCAAGTACGATGCCCAAGCCGCAGCCAGGGGAGTTAGTGAGTTGCCCTCGGAATTCTGAGGGCTCAGCCCTGCCCCTGGGCCTCGAGGTGCTGCTTTTCTAGCGTGAGCAGGTGCTCCTCAACGCGGTTCAGCGCGCTGGCATCCAAGCCCATGCCGGCGTGCTGGGCGGGGCCGATCTCCGAGAAGACTGGGATGATCTCGTCGAAGAAGGCGGCTGCCGTCTTGGCGTTCACGTTGGCGAAGTGGCCGCTGCCGGCGTAGCTCTCAAGCGCGCGCACCAAGGACCGCAGCTCGCTGTGATTCCAGGGGCTGGTATGCAGCCGGCTGCCCGTATCGGGGTCCAAAACGAGGGCCACCTTGCCGTCATTGCTCGCTCGGGCGCGCGCGACCAGGTCCAGGATATTGGCCATGGCGGCCGGCGCCTGGTGACTGGGTTCGTGGGCGAGCACCCAGCTTAGGCCGTCTGCGGCGGGCGAAAAGTGCTGCACGTGCTGCGAAATCTCCGGAACCGAGGCCGCCGGACCATCGGGCAGCGAGGGCCCGACCGCCGCGCAGCCGCTCAGCAGCAATGTGGCTCCCAGGGTCGCGCCCAGCGCGCACTTGCTGATCCGGCCCACCAGGGCCCCAAACTGCGAGGGGTGCTTGTTGATGGGGCCCGTGCGCTCCGGGGAGCTCTGCATCGGAGCGTCGGGCGCGATAAGGCGAGTCTTTGCAGAAGCTTGCGCAGTCTCGCTGGCCTTGAGTTGCTCCGTGAGGGGCACGGTGGGGGTCTGGACAGAACGCAGGCTGAACATGACGACCCATTATCGGTATCCTACTGGTAGGGATGCGTCATTCTTTATCCCACATCAGCGGATCTCCCCCTGTCCCGTACGGACCCACGTGTCCAAGAAGTGCCGGGCCTGGGCCCGCGCCGCTTCAAAGTTGGGCTGGGAGCGCCGGACCGGCAGATCGTGGGAGCCCTCGAACTGGGTCCACCCCCTCAGCAGGACCGGTCCGGAGAGGGCGGGAAGGTCTGGCACTGGAGTGTGGGCCTCACCAACCAGGGGCAGATCCATGGCGCGGGCGAGCGAGATGGTGGCGCCGGCCGGCACGACTGTATCTTGAAGGGCCTGGATGAGCAGCACCTGCTTGTCAGTGGCCGCGGCCACAAAATTGGAGGGGTCGCCGCGATCGAGCACGGACTGCGCGACGGTCGTAAACATCCGGGTCGGAAACCCATCGAAGGCAAAGCCAGACAGCACGCGGTCGAAGAACTCTAGAAGTGTGCTTCCACCTACGAAGAGCACTGCCCCATCAAAACGTGGCTCGATGCCCATGACCCCCGCGCCCACGATGGCCCCCAAAGACAGCCCAACATAGAACAGGCGGTCCGCATCCAACGGCCGGCTGCCATCATTGAGCAAGTCAGCCTGCGCCATAGCGTCGATGGCGCGAACCACTGTGACCTGGTCAACCTGCGCTGTTCTGAAGTTATCGAGCACGAGGTTGGGGCTGACAACGTTCAAAAAGCGCACACCGGCGTTGCCGGGCCGCTCAGTGCGATAGCCATGCAATGTCGCGTCGATGGCCACTGTGGCGATGCCTAGACCACACAGATCCTCGGCAAACTGAAAAACGGACTCCTTGGCACCGCCCAGGCCGTGGTGAAAGACGGCCACCGGAAAGGGGCCCTCGCCCTTGGGGATGATGACGATGGCTTCGACGGGCTCCATGCGCTGAACCTCGGCGCCCGACGCGTCGACAACCAGGGGGGAATCATCCGCGGCCCGAAAGGTCGGCATGTCGAAGGTGACCCGCAACATCGCCTGCATGGAGGGGTAGGGGCGGTTGGGCACATTGCCGCGAGGGTCATCCAGGGGGTCCAGATACAGGTCAGGCGCGCCGTCGCCATCTGGGTCGAGGTTGAGGCTCGGAGCAGGCAGGGCGCGGGCGGCCTGCACCATCTGGCCGGTCTCATCGAGCGTAGACAGGGTCGTATAGGGGTCGGCGATCAAGACCTGCTCAGGATCGATGCCCACCTCGCGCAGCGCCTCCTGCAACCCGGATTGCCTCTGCCGAGCGCGGGCCCACCGCTGCGGGTCCGCACGCTCTGGCCGCGTCGCGTCCTCATAGAGGGCATCGAAGGTCGGGCTGCGCGCAAAGGGCTCACCATCCGCCGTCTCAAGACCGCGAAGTACGACTAGGGCGTGCCGGTGCTTGGGTTGCAGTGGTCGAAGCGGCCGTGCCTCAATCCAAGCCTGGGGCTTGCCGTAGTCCGTCTCGCCCTGGATCTGCCCCAGCGTGGTGGGCACCACCTTGGGCTCGGTGAGGTCCACCAGCTTCACATAGGACGGCAGGTCCTCGGCACTTGCCGGCACCCCGGTGGAGACAAAGGCGGGCCCCAGCGTAGACCAACCGTCGAGCGTATTGAGCGTGTCTACGAAGTCCTGACCCAGCAGGAAGATCGACTCATCGAGGTCCCCGAGGTTTTCGCCCTGAGGGCCCACGGCCATCTTCAGGCCTGTGGGCTGGCTGGGGTCCTCGCGCAGGGCATCATCACTGGGAAAGGGCAGGGCGGGCCGCGTGCCCAGGCTATAGGGCAAGGGCAGACCTTCGGGGCTCAGCTCGGCCTCGCCGCAGGCTGCGACACAGAGCAGCGCCCACGCGCTGAGGGTGATGGGCCGCGTGCGCATACCTTAGTCAAAGCGCGAACCGGCCCTGGGCGCAAATCACCGGGGCTTCGCCGACTGGTTGTTCCCGGCCAGGTCGAGGTGGCAACATGCCACGCCGGTGCGGGCCCTTCGTCGACATGAAGCGCAGGTGCGCCTCGATGAGGTGCCCGAGCCCTACTGCGAGGCCCCCGGGGACGTGCTCATCGCGGTGCAGTGGGCGGGGCTGTGCCGCACCGATAGCTACGTCGCGGACGGTCGGCTGAGCGTCGAGTACCCGCGCGTGCTCGGGCATGAGTTCTCGGGGCGGGTGCTGCAGGTCGGCGCCGAGACATCACTTCGAGTCGGTGACGCGGTGGCCTGCATGCCGGTCATAGGCTGCGGTGCCTGTGGGGCCTGCGCGAAGGCTCGACCGGATCGCTGCCCGAGTGGGCGCTTCATGGGGGTCGACTGTGATGGGGCCTTTGCGGAGCGGATCGTAGTGCCCGCCCACGCCCTGCGGGCCCTGCCGGCCTCTCTTTGCCTGCAACATGCCGCCTATGCTGAGCCGCTGGCCGCCGCGATGGCGGTGCTGGAGGCGGGCTTGAGCGCGGGCGGTTTTGGGGTGGTCGTGGGCGCAGGACGTATTGCGGAGCTCACCGTCCGGGTCATGAGGGCCGCTGGATTTGAGCCTAAAGCCTGTGCGAGCGCGAGCGCGCTGGGTAGGATGCAAGGGCTGGACTACATCGTCGAGTGCCAAGCGGATGCACCGACCTTGCAGGCTGCCGTCGGCGCCCTGAGGCCGGGCGGCACCTTGGTGCTCAAAAGCCGCGCCGCGCACGCGGTGCCCCTTCCCGTCGCCACCTGCGTGAAGAAGCAGCTGCGCATACAGGGCGCGGCCTACGCGGCCTTCGATGAGGCGATCGCCTGGCTGGTTGAGGGCCGCGTCGTGCTCGATGACCTCTTTGGGGCGAGCTTTGCGCTGCAGGATCACGCTGCGATGTTTGAGGCGGGGGCTCAAGGGGAGCCCTGTAAACTCTTCTTGCGGCCTGGGATCTGAATCCTGTGTGTGGTGTAGCCGCCGTCCTGCGCCCCCAAGGTGGCGCAGGCGACATTGCGCAGGCCTTGGTACAGGCTCAAGTGCATCGTGGTCCCGATGCGCAAGGGCTGTGGACTCAGACTGGCGACCAGGTGGCCTTGGGCCACACCCGGCTCGCGGTCATCTGCCCCGAAGATGGCGAGCAGCCCTTCGTGGCCCCGGATGGCCAGACGGTCTGTGTTGTGAACGGCGAAATCTACGGTCACAGGGCCATGCGCGCTGAGCTGCAGGCTCAGGGACACCACTTCGCGACGGGCTCGGATTGCGAGGTGGTCCTGCATGCCTTCTTGCAGCACGGCCAGGCCGCCTTTGGCATGCTGCAGGGGGAGTGGTGCGCGATCATCTGGCAATCCAAGGCCCGCCGCCTGTGGGTGGCCCGCGATCGTTTTGGCGCAAAGACCTGTGTCTTTCGTTCCACCGCCGAGGGTGTGCAGGTGGCTTCGGAGGCCAAAGCCCTGCTGGCCACGAACGGGCCGCGGCGATGGGATCTCAAGAGCTGGAGCTGGATCACCCAGCTTCAGTACCTGCCTTCTGATCGCACGCTCTTTGAGGGCATTCGCATGTTGCCGCCCGGCGGATTACTCGTCGTGGATGATGAGGGCCCGCGGCTACAGCGTTGGAGTGATGACAGCGGCGGCTTGGGAGCCCACGCCTTTGGGGCCGGAGCGCCTCGTGTCGCCCAGGACCCCGTGGTCACCTTTCGCGAGGCCTTTGTACAGTCCGTGCAGGACCGCCTGCAAAGTGATGCGCCGCTCTGCTTTCACTTGTCGGGGGGCATCGACTCCGCCTCCGTATTGGGGGCCGCGACACAGCTTAGCGGTCAGCGCCAGGATGCCTTTACGGTGTCCTTTGTGGGCTCGCCGCTCGACGAATGTGAGCTTGCGCAGAAGACGGCGGACTTCAACGGTGCGCGCTTACACGTGGTGCACGTGCATCCGCAGGATATCTTACAGTCCCTGGGCGCCGCGGCCCGGGCCGGTGAAGGTCTGGGCGTCAATGGACATCTGAGCGCGCACTTCTTGATGGACCGGGAGATTGCGCGCCAGGGTTTCAAGTCGGTGCTGTCGGGTGAGGGCGCGGACGAGCTGCTCGCGGGCTACCCGCACCTGCGCCAAGACTGGGCGCAGCATAACAATCAGCCCTTTGATGACGTAGATGATCAGGCACTGCGGGGCCTGATGTTGGCTGGAGCGGGGCCGGTGCGCCTGCCCGCGCTGGGTGGTCTCGAACCCGTTCCCGCTTTCCTAAGGGCGAAGGCGGGCATCGGTGCAAGACTGCAGTCCTGGTTGCAGCCGGACCTCAGGCTTCCGGAGCCGCCGCCCTTGCTGCACGGCTTTGAGGCCAACCGTCTGAAGGGGCGCCATCCCGTGGATGTAGGGTCGGCGCTGTGGGCGCGCTGGGCCCTGGGCGGCTACATTCTGCCCACGCTCTCGGACCGCATGCTGGGCGCCCATGGCCTCGAAGGGCGTCTGCCTTTTCTCGATCCGAGGCTCTTTGACCTGGTGCATCGCTGGCCGATGCATCTGCGCATTCGCAAGGGCGTGGAGAAATGGGTGCTGCGTGAAGCGATGCGTGGTCTGGTGCCTGAACCGGTCCGCATCCGTCGAAAGCACCCCTTCCTGGCGCCCTGCCCGGTGCTCAGCGGGGGCGCAGCTAGCCTGCGCATGGCCGAAGAGATGCTTGAGCCTTCCACCTTCGCGGCCGGGGCCCTTTTCGACCCCGAGCGCGTGCTTGAGACCTTGCGCGGGCTGCAAGGGCGCACTCCGCAAGAGCGCTTGCCGTACAGCCCACCGCTGATGCTGGTTCTCAGCGCCCATGCCATCGCGCAGGCCTATAGGATCGACAATTAGATGACTGACGATTGGACCCGAGCCTTCTACGAGACCCCGATCGCGGCTGCGATCCTGACCCGTACTCCCGAGCAGGTGCTCCGGGTGGCGGACCAGGTGAGCGATTGGATGCAGCTGCGGCCAGGACAGGCGGTCTTTGAGCAGTGCTGCGGCAGCGGCGACGTCGCTCTGGAGCTGCTGCGTCGCGGCCATCCGGTGGTCGGCGTCGACATCAGCGGTCCCTTCATTGATGCGGCACGGGCCAGGACTCCGCCGACGGCACCTGCGGTGTTCGAGCGGGCTGATGCTCGGACCTGGACCAGCCCTGAGGCCTGTGATGCGGGCTTCAACTGGGGCACAGGCTTCGGCTGCTCGGCTCAGGATGAGGACAATCAGGCCATGCTGCAAGCGGCCGCCGACTCGCTCAGGGGTGGCGCGGTCTTCGTGCTCGACTACTTCAACGTCAGCGGCGTCTTGGCGGGCTTCAAACCGACCTTCAGCTATGAACGAGACTTCGAGGGGCGCCGGGTATGCGTGCGGCGAGACTCGGTCCTGTTGCTTGAGCAAGGTCTATTGCATCAGCAGTGGTTCTTCGAAGACTCAGGTCGGCAGACCCAGATGCCTCGGACCACCACCCGGCTGTACTTACCCCGCACGCTCTCGACGATGCTCAGCGCCGCGGGCTTTGAAACCGAAGCCTTCTACGGCGACTACCAGGGCGGCGATCTCACGTTGCAGAGTCCGCGCTGTGTCGTGGTGGCCCGCAAGAAGGGTTGACGTGCCCTTCGAGTCTGTTGTCGACGTCATCGCGGGTTGGGTGCGACGTACGCCCGAGGCGCCCGCGATCTATGTGGATGGCGAGGTGGTATGCAGCTACGCGCAGCTTTGGCGCCGTGCCCAATGTTATGCCGGTCACCTTGTCGCGCAGGGCGTGGCGAAGGACGATCTCGTCGGCATTCAAATGCCCCGCAGCGCAGAGTACCTCTGCGCGCTGCTGGGGGTGTGGTGCTCAGGCGCAGCTTGGGTCTACCTCGACCCGCAGTGGCCACAGGAGCGCATTGATGCGGTGCTTGAGGACGGGCAGGTGCAGGTCGTCTTGCGTGGCGGCGAAGAGGGTGTGCCGCCCGAGGCCCCGGCGCGTCTGTCCGCCCAAGATTTGGCTTACGGCTTTTGGACCTCAGGCTCCACTGGTCGCCCCAAGGGGGTGCTCGTCGAGCATGGCGGTCTGCCGAGCATGCTGAGGCAGCAGGTCCAGGCCTTTGGGCTCGGTCCTGGCATGCGCGCGCTCCTGGTCTTGAAGGCCAGCTTCGACGCCAGCGTTTCGGACATTGGCACGGCGTGGCTGAGCGGTGCGGCGGTCGCCGTCGGCAGCGAGCTGCAAAGCGGCCTGCTCACACCCTCCGCGCTGCGTCGGGCTGTGACCACTTGCCAGGCGACGCATGTGGACCTGCCGCCGTCCTTGCTGCCGTCATTGCAAGCGCTGCCCGACTGCGTGCAGACGGTGATCATCGGCGGCGAGGTCGCTGGCGTGCACGCGGTGCGACGCTGGTCCAAGCGGGTGAGGCTGGTATCTGTCTATGGGCCAACCGAGGCCACGGTATGTACAAGCATGGTGCGAGCGAGCTCGTCCTGGCGCAGCGGGGCGATCGGCGAGGCCATGCATGGAGTATTGTACTCGGTGCGGGATGCCCAGGGCCGCGTCCTACCGGAGGACGCCGAGGGAGAGCTGTGGATCGGCGGCGTGCAGGTGGCCCGTGGTTACGTGGCGCAGCCTGAGTTGACGGCCCAGCGATTCCTGATCCGCGATGGCGAGCGCTGGTTTCGCACCCGAGACAGGGTGCGCCGTCGCCACGACGGTACGCACGACTTTCTTGGGCGGATAGATAGGCAGTTTAAGTTGCACGGGCAGCTCATTGCCCCAGAGGAGGTCGAGGCCCTCCTGTTGGAGACGCCAGAGGTGCGGCGAGCCCGTGTGGCCCTTCATGAGGGTGTCTTGACGGCTGTGTTGCAGCCTAGGGAGGCCTCTACGATCGACGGCTCTGGGGTGCGCGCACGGCTGAGCGCATGCCTGCCGAGCTACTTGGTGCCCCAGCGGGTCTGCGTGCTCGAGGCCTGGCCACTGACCGACTCTGGCAAGGTGGATGAGTCCAGGCTGTGGTCCTCGCTGCCGAGCACACCGTCGTCGCGGACGGAGGGGGGGCTGCTGGTCGAGCTGGCCAGTGATGCCCTCGCGCGTGCGGCGCGTTATGACCAAGGGCTGCTGACTCAGGGCGCGGACTCTTTGGCCTTGATTCGCTTTGTTGCGAGTTGCGAGGCGGCGGGGCTCAGCCCTCGCATGGAGGATCTGGTGGCGGACCTGCCGCTCGACCAACTGGATGTTGGGGCAGGCGCGGACGAGGGCCTTGACGTAGAAGTGATGCAGGGTAGGTTGCGCGACTATGCCCCGCCACCCATCGCATCGGGCCCGCGTGCGGGCGAGCTATGGCTCTACACGGGCGCGACGGGTTCGCTGGGTTCGCGGGTACTTCTGAGGCACCTAGAGGTGCAGCCGGACCTCCAGGCGGTGCTGCTGGTTCGGGCCCGAGATAAGGCCCACGCCCGACGGCGGGTCGAAGCGGCCTGGGCGAAGCACGGCGCAAGGGCGGGGGACTGGCCCTCCGGCCTACAGATCATGCTGGGCGATCTCTGCGAGCCTCGGCTCGGGCTCAGTGCGTCGCAGTACAAGTTCCTGCTTAAGCACGTCAGCCTGGTGCATCACCTCGCGGCTCAGGTGCACAGCCTCGCGCCCCTAGATGTGCTTTGGCCCAGCAACGTGGCCGGCACCGAGGCCTTGCTGCAGCTGGCGCTTGATGCCGGGGTCCGGCGCTTTGTCTACGCTTCGACGCTGAGTGTATTTGTGGGCACGGATCGCGGGTTGCAGGTCGCCTATGAGTCCGACGATCTTTCAGGTTCTTATCGCCTCTTTGGCGGCTACGCGCAGAGCAAGTGGGCCGCGGAGCGGGCGGTACTTAGGGCATCGAAGGCTGGGTTGCGGGTCGTGCAGCTTCGTTATGGCTTGATCACGCCGGGGCTTCAGGCAGGGGCGTGGCCGGAGCGGGATCAGCTGAGGCAGCTTTTGGCGGGGCTCAGTGAGCTTGGTCTGGTCTTCGAGGCGCTCAATGACACCGAGCTTGCGATTGACCTGACCCCAGCGGATTGGGCGGCGCAGGTGGCGATCGCCATTGCGCAGTCTGAGCAGGCGCAGGGCGCCTACCATGTATCTGGAGCCACGGTGACGCTGAGTGAATGGCTGGGGGCGCTCCGGGCGCAGGGGGTTGAGCTTCGACAGGTCAGCTCGCAGGTCTTCGCAGAACAGGCCGCCCATCTGAGCCCGGCGACTCGGCTGACGCTCCTATCCCTGTCTCGGGCCTTGAGCCCGCAGTCGAGGCATCGAGGTGTGGACCTATTGCAAGCGACGGGCATTCGCTTCGATGATCGGCGCACCCACGCTGTGATGCAGCAAGAAGGCTTGCGGTATCCTCGGATTGACGCCGAGGCGCTGCAGGATTACGTGCAAAGGGTCGTGGAGCGCTCATCATGAAGGGCATGGTCTTGGGCAAGTTCATGCCGCCGCACCTGGGGCACTTGCACCTCGTGGAGTTTGCCCGGGCCTATTGTGATCAGGTCTGCATCTTCGTGGAGAAGGTGCCCGACGAGACGATCCCATCCGAGTTGAGGTGGCGTTGGATGAAGCAGCTCTGTCCCGACTGCACGGTGCTGCACTTGGTGGATCTCAACCCCCAGGACCCCAGCGAGCACCCCGATTTTTGGCAGATTTGGCGCGAGAGCCTGTTGCGCAACCTACCATTTCGTCCTGACGCGGTCATCGCGAGTGAATCCTATGGCGCACGGCTTGCGCGGGAGCTGGGGGCTGAGTTTGTGCCCGCTGACTTGGGGCGCAGCGCGGTGCCAGTGAGCGGCACCGCCATTCGGCAAGATCCTATGCGCCATTGGAAGTACATACCCAGGGTAGTGCGTCCTCACTTTGTGCGGCGCGTACGAATCGTTGGGCCCGAGTCGACGGGCAAGAGCTACTTGGCAAGAAAGCTTGCCGAGTACTTCGATACCGTGCATGTGCCCGAGTATGCGGCCGGCTGGATCCGTGCGCACGAGGGTGAGTTCGAGGAGGCGGACCTTCATCGCTTCGCAAAGGGCCAGGCGGCCGCACAGCAGGCGCTGGCGGGCAGCGCGAATCGTGTGCTGATCTGCGATACTGATGTGCAGACCACCGTGCTTTGGTCGGACCTGCTCTACGGTCGGGTGGCACCGTCGATTCAGAGTTTGGCGCGGACCCAGTCTTGGCACCTGACTCTGCTCTGCGCCCCGGATGTGCCCTACACAGATGATGTGCACCGTGTATCGCCGCAGACCCGAGCGCCCTTCATGCGCAGCCTAGAGCGCTCCTTGGAAGGCACGCCGGAGCGGGTGGTGCGATTGAGCGGAGCGTGGTCCCAGCGACAGGCCCACGCGATTGAGGCCGTACAGCGACTCATCGATTCCTAGCGGCGTAGCTCAGCCCAGCAGCGTGCCGATCGATTGAAACTGCTCTTGCAAACGCTGCTCGGCCCCCACGGAGTGATTGTCTGCATTGGGAGCCTCCGGCCCTCCGGGCACCACGGCGCGGAAGTCTAGGCTCAGCCGGCTGCTGCCTGCCACCTGGTTGGGGCGGGTTTGGTGAAGGTGGGCGGCGGCAAATAACAGGAGCTGTCCCGCCTTGGTGGGCAGGCGCACCTCCTCAGTATTGGGCACGGTTTCCGTGGGCGCTGGATAGTCTTCGAGCTTTGTTGTGCCGTGCCAGCCCACCTGTTTCATCCATCGATCATAGTCGAAGCCGGTGGAGGCGTTGGGCACGGGCTTGTCGAAGTACTCCGGATAAAAGGCGAAGGACTGAGTCTCGGGGCAGTCGAAGACTGGGATCCACCAGTTGATTTGGCCTTGGGGGCAACCGTACCAGGTGTCGCGATGGGCGACGAAGACAGGGCGGGCCTCAAGGATCTGCTCCGCCCCCGCAGTGACGACCCGCAGCCGGGGTGTGTCGACGAGTGTATGCTCGGGCATGCCGAGGGCGCTCAGCGTCTTCGCTGCGAGGCGGTGCAGGCCATCCTGCCCATAGAGCTCGGCGCGCACTCTCGCCAGCTGAGCATGTTCGATGGCGGGACACGGCTCGCCGGGTTTTGGAAGGCAGGCCTGTCCCAGGACCTGTTGCAAGACCTCCTGCACACGGTAGGTCAGGGCCCGCGTCTCCGGTGTTGATTCGTAGACGAAGAGCTCCCCTGCGAGCAGGCTGCGCACAAGCGCATCAGGGTCGTCGGGCTCGGTGACAGGGCCGGGATGTCGCTGGCGCAGCACACCAGCGATTCTACGACCGCCTGCGGTCAGGGGCCAGTCAGCACGTAGGTGATCTCGTTATCGGTGGGGTTGTTGGGCAGACCGCGGTACTGCAGCGCGCCGCCTTGCACGCAGTACCAGTACTGACGCGTATCGATGCCCGAGATCGTGGTGATGACGCCGTTCTGCGTGCTCCAGCTGCCGCTGCTGTTCTCGACCGTATTGACGGTGACCGCGCAGTCGCAGCCGTTGGTGCCGGCCGCGCACGTGCCGGTCGCGCCGGGCACAACCGTCGGGATGAAGAAGCTCAGCGTAGTGCAGGTCACCCCTGCAGGTAGACAGTTCGTGGGCAGGAAGAGGTCGCCGGTCTGCGTCGTAGACTGCATGCGGGCGAAGCTGCCATTCGCGTTGACGGTCACGGTGCCCACAGACGCGTTGGTGACGTTTGTGACCTGGGCTGCCGAGCAGCCCGCGAGCTGGGAGGCAAAGGGGATCTGGTCTGTACAGGCCTCGACATAGGTCCAGGTGCCCACGGGGTTACCACCGCAAGCATCAGTAGCTCCGAAAGAGGGGTTGCACATCACCGTGGGGCCAGCGTCCGGCGTCGTGCCGGCATCCGCGCCCGCATCGGGCATGACTCCGGTGTCGGGCATGACTCCGGTATCGGGCATGACTCCGGTATCAGGCATGACTCCGGTATCGGGCATGACGCCGGTATCGGGCATGACTCCGGTATCGGGCATGACTCCGGTATCCATCGCTTCGGCATCTGCCGCCGCCGCATCGGGCAAGACGCCCGTATCCTGCGGGCCGCTGTCGGGCATGGCGTCCGGGGGTAGGCCGGCGTCCGTCTGCTCGCCGGCGTCCATCTGCTCACCCGCGTCCAACTCTTCACCGGCGTCCACGACGACCATCGCATCGGGGTGAGCGCCGGAATCGACGAGCACGGTGCCGGTGTCGACCGTGGTCCCCGCGTCCGTTTCGGAGTCGCCGGTGCACGCGGATAGGGCGCCGCTGAGGGCGAGTAGGCAGATGAGGTGTGATTGCTTCGGTGCCACGAGTCCCAAGACTGTGGATCGAGCCGCTTCCAGACGCCAGCGGATAAGCGCCCTTATTCGAGTCGCTCCTCGTTCAAGCTTGTTGTTAGGGCAGGGTGATCTGGGCTCGCGCCAGACGTTGGCGGGAGGCTAGGCCATCACTGTATCGCGGCGCTGTCTTGGATTCTGCGCGCACATAGCCAACCTCGCAGTATGCCTTGCCATGACGAGGCGCTGCCTTCGCAGGCCCGCGTGCGTAGGGCCGCCGCTCGACGAGCGGCCACGGCACCACCAGCTGTCCGGAGTAGGATTGCCCGGCGTCCACCCGCTGCCAGCCCGGAGCTTCGGGGGCTTCAACATCAAGGTCGTCCGGCACCGCGATCACCCGCCGGGTGATCGTGACCCCATCACCCTCAGGCACCACATAGGCGGCTCGTGAATCCGCCTTAAGCCCGGACCCGGCGGTGACCGGCAGGTCGTTGGCCAGCCAAACGGCGTCGCCGGTATTGTTGGTGAAGGAAAAACGCAGGACAAGCTGCGCATCCTGAATTGTCGGTGTACAGGTGAGCACGGTCGTAGCCTCCGCAGAGACCTTGGCCGACGCGACAGGCTGAGCGCATGCCGAGACCAAGAGCCCTGTCAGGATCGATGTCCGCAACAAAAATTGCATGCCTAGTAACGGGCTCGGTTCTCAAGATTGAGTTCAGCCCTCAGGCCATTTTCGGTGTTCCGGTTGGGCTGAATACGAGGCGTTCGTGGGTCGCCGTCCTGGTCGATCGGCAGGCCCACCGCAATGCGCTCTCGGTTGCGCGAGCCATCCGTCTCTCCGGTGGGCATGGAGCCCTCACCCGCGTTCTGGGCGTGCACCATTTCATGGAAGAGCCCCACCACTGGGGGCCGATCCGACCAGGCATTGGCGCTGCCTAAGGAGATACGGCTGGGGTTGTAGTCGATGGTTGTATCCGTGCCCGCCCCATTGACCGTATTGCCGCCCGTCATGAGCCGGTCGGCTGGGTTGGGGTAGCCGGCGGCATTGCCCCCGTCGGTCTCGACGATGTTCGTGGCATGGCCCGTGGCGTCCATGTCGTGCAGCAGCGAGCGCCCGGTGGGCAGCGATCGCAGCGCGTCCAGGTCGCTATTCACGCGGCTTGAAAAGTCCGCCGTTCCGGTCACGGTGACGCTGCTGCCCGGGGCCGCACCGCTCATATCAACTTCGGTGCGTGTATCGCGCCGGTCGGACGCGACCCACTCACCCTGCTGGTGAAAGATGGAGTCCGCGCCGCCGTCCCCGTTGTAGGCATCCCGGCCCTCGCCGCCGGCGAGCACATCGTCGCCGTCTCCGCCGCGCAAGCTGTCGTCTCCGCGGCCGCCCATCACCTGGTCGATGCCACCTTCGCCGTTGAGCCGATCATCGCCCGCGCCGCCGTCGATGTAGTCCCGTCCGTCTCCGCCGCTAATCCTGTCGTTGCCGTCCAGGCCGTAGAGTACGTCTCGGCCATCACCGCCAAGAATGGCGTCATTGCCGGCGCCGCCGTCGACGTAGTCATCGCCGTCTCCCCCGGAGAGGGTGTCATTGCCGGCGCCGCCCGTGATGCTGTCATGACCACCGGCGCCCCGCACCGTGTCCCGACCTGCGCCGCCATCGATGGTGTCATCGCCTCCGCCCGCAGTAAGGGTGTCATCGCCCGCGCCGCCGTTGATCGTCATATCGTAGGTAATCGACGGGTCCACATAGACCCGGTCATTGCCTGCGCCGGCGCGGATCTCCAGGTCTCGGGCCTGTGCGTCGGTGAGTTCAATGCGGTCCGAGCCGTTTTGCACCACCACTCCGCCGCCCGCGCGTGGGCTGACCTGAATGTTATCTGCGTCGCTGGTCCCCGTGATCACGGTATGGCCGCCGGAGGTGGACTGGGTCAGCTTCGGTGCTTCTGCGTCGGTGGCTCCGGGCGCTACGCCACCTACCGTGAAGCTGCGCCGCGAAGGATTGGCGCGTGCCTGAGCAGGCGAGCTTGCGCCGTCGAGGCCCTGCTCAGCTTTGGCTCTAAGCTGACGGGCCGCAGGGTCGCTCGCGGTCTGGGCGCGGGCATCCGCCGCGGTCTCTACCGTCGCGGTAGAGGTAGGCTGTGCGGCCGGTGCGCTGGCGTCGGGGGTCGCATCGGGGCCCTCCCGGTCCTTGCTCACCGCACTTGGGCCTGCGTTCGCGCTGGCGGATGCGGTGGGCTGGGGGCTTGCTGCGGGTCGAGTATCTGCCGTCCTGGCACTCGTGACGTTCATAGGTAGTCCTCTTCGTCGATCAGGGGGCGCAGTCCTTGCGCACCCCGGAGTTATCGCAGCCCGGGTTGCGATAGTTGCGGAAAAACTGCCAACGGTACCCAGGAAAATCTAATGATTGCAATGTGTTGCGCTTGTTTGTCTACACCCGGGATGTGTGCCCCGACATGTAGCAGAAGCTACGCAGAGCCCCAGCGGCTAAGGATCTAGGGGGGTTGGCGCAATGCGTGTTGCGCCTCATATAGATTGGCGGGCAGGACACACACTGGGAGCAGTGGGAGGTGGACGTACGAGCAGGTGCGCCTATTTGTCGAGGCGAACCGAGTCCTGATAGACCGTCCAGCGGTCCTTGTGACGCACCAGGATCATGAGCGAGTGCAAGGTGCCCTTCTTGCCCACAAGGGCCGACTTAACATAGGCGACGTTGTGTGATGGGCGCTCCACCTCGCTTACGTTGACGGTGCGTGTATCACCGCCGAGCTTCTTAGCGCGCAACATCGAGAGGTACTGCTCACGTGCCAAGAGACTGGCATTGCCCGCTCGGCCGGATGTGAACAGCGTACGAAACTCAGGGTGCAGGATGTTCTGCATGGCCGGTGCATCCTGTTGGTCACCCGCCTTTGAGAAGGCTCGCACCACCTCGCTCAGCGCTTCGTCTTCGGGCGCGGCGCGTACAGAGCTTGCGCAGCTCAGACTGCTCATCAATACCAGCGTCGTTATCATGTGAGTTTTCATCGGCAGCTCCTATTAGTTGCTATAGCAACAATATATCTAAAAGAAAGGGGGCCAGGCCCCCAGTTGTGGACGACCATGAGGTCACCCTTTGAGAATGTTCTGTTCGAGCTGGTGCAGGACTCTCCGTGCCGTCAGCAGGTCTTGTTCGCTGATTCCAGCGAAGATCCGCTTGCGCTGGCGTCGCGCCCAGGACGAAAAGCCCAACTCTAATGTCCGGCCTTCGTCCGTGAGGAAGACCTGGGTCTTGCGGCTATCGCCGGGGTCCGGCGCTCGGCGCACCAGCCCCCGGCGCTGCATTGTCGCCAAGATCCGCGTCATGTTCGGGCGGTCGGCGAAGATGTCTTCGCACAGCTCCACTTGGCTGCGGCCATCCTTGAGAGCCAGCTTGTTCAATACAAACCACTGCTCTTGGGTCAGCTCGAATCCCTCCGCCCCGCCCTCGGTCATGAAGTGACGACGCAGCAGCCGCGCAGAGCGGTAGATCGAATAGGCTAGAGAGTCCTGAACCCGAACGCGCGCCATTTGTTGCTATAGCAACAAATATGGATGTCTCCTGTCAAGGTGGCGTGCGCAGTCGGGGCGGGATCTATTGAAGCCACCGCCTTCAACTCGCTCAAGGGCCGTCGAAGTTGCGTTCCGGAGGCCGACGCGGTGCGCCTAGATCTATCATCGAGGATTATCATCTTGGCCCTAGCGCCCGTCGCGCTTGTGGGCTGACTGAGCCTCGCGGTTCATGACGTCATCAACTCTCAAAAGGACGACGGCCTCCTGATCAATCTCGCTGGCCGCCAACGCATGCTCAGCCAGAAGATGAGCAAGGAGCTGCTCATGCTCACGCGTCTACGGGCGTCGGGAGCAGGCGATGCCGCGCTATCCGCGCAGGTCGCCAGCACGGTCTCCATCTTTGACCGCACCCTCACCGCGCTGCGCGACGGCGGCCCGGCCCCGTTGACGCTCTCGGCGGACCCGGACGCGCCGACGCGAACCTGTCCGCCGGCTCAGGACGAGGTCTTGGCGCAGCTTGGTTTGGTCACTCAGCAGTGGACGCATTTCAAGAAAAACATCCACGTCGTGCTCTCTAACGGTCCCACCGCGGAGGATGCCTTGAGCCACGTAGAGGCCAACAACGTCACGCTGCTCAAGAAGATGAACAAGGCTGTAGGGCTCATGCAGGAGCGCGCCGAGGCGAAGCTAGCTGGGCTCGCGAACACAGTGCAATATGACTTGCTTGTAACCGTCGACGGTCTTGACGCCGAGTCGCCCACGGCGGTGACCCTCGGAAAGGGCCGAGACCGCCAAGAGTTCCGGGTGCAGTCTCATAGGTTGGGCCGCTCACAAAGCGGTGCGCAGTTGACCTGTTTGATTGACGAGACTGAGACCCGGGCGGTGCTCTCCATGCTCCGCCGTGAGGTGAAGGGGCTTCGGGTGATGCTGGACGGCCTCGCCGAAGGCGACCTCGGGGTCCGCTACCGAGTCAGCCAGGACGCAGATTCGGTACCGGTGACCGCAGCCGAGCGGGGGGCCTTCGTGGCCATTGAAGAGGCGACCGAGACCGCCCTTTCCAAGCTCGGTGGCCTGCTCGGTTCGGTTCGGTCAAGCAGTGTTGCTCTTGGGCGCTCGTCGACCGAGCTTGATGCGCTCGGGCGCGCCGTAGCCGAGCATATGCGCCAGACCACCCAAGAGGTCGCCGGGGCCAGCCAGGAGATCGAGGCCATTGGTGCGCATACCACGACCGTTGCGGACTCTGTCCTCGCGCTGCGCTCAGGCATGGGCCGCGTCTCGGACCGTGCGCGCAATGCGCTTCAGGTTGCAGAGCGCGCGCGCGAGGGCGCCGCGCATGCCGACGGACTGTTACAGGGCTTCTTGAGCGCGAGTCGTGAGGTCTACGAGATCATCGCGATGATCAGCGACGTCGCCGATCAGACCCAAATCCTCGCTCTCAATGCCAGTATCGAGGCCGCCAATGCGGGCGATGCTGGACGCGGGTTTGCGCTCGTCGCCCAGGAGGTCAAGGCGCTCGCTAAGAGCACCCACGCGGCGGCGGATAAAGCTGCTGACCGGGTGGACCGGGCTCAGGTTTCTGCAAGCGAGGCTGCGGAAGTGCTTGAGGGTGTGGTTCAAGTGATCGCCGAGGTCTCAAGTCTTCAGGAGCAGATCACGTCTGAGGTTGATGACAACGATGGTGCCTCTGAGCACATTGCCTCAACGCTACAGGAGGTCACAGGGGCGGCCGACGCCTTGAAGCGAGCCTGCAGCAGCTGAATGACTCCAGCACCACAGCAATGGCGCGCAGCGAGGCCACAGGCGATGCCAGCCGCCGAGTCGCTGAGTTGGCGAAGAGCCTCGACGACGAACTAGCGCGGTTTCACCTAGACGCAGCCTGAGTCGAGTGTGCCGATCGAAAACTACGGATAGATCGGGAGCCTAGGGCGCCTGCACGGCCCCAATATCGCACGCGCCCGCAGTCGTGCGGTCGGTCCCGAATTGGTCTTCACGTGTGCAGCTCAGCAGGTAGGCCTGACTCGGTGCGCCCGGGTTGCCCGCGCCGAGCGCAGGGCTGATTGACATGGGCGTCCGGGCCGGCGGCCAGCCTTGCACCGAACCAAGGTAGGGCTCCACAGGCCGAAAGTTCTCGCCTTTTTGGTCTGTACCGTTGGCGTAGGTGTCGTCGATGACGCAGTCGGCGCTCTCGATGCCAAAGATGTTGCCGCCGAGGCTGGTGATCGTGCCGTCGCAGTCCGACGTATCATCGTAGGCGAAGTTGTTACGCCGATTCCCGGCCACGATGCTGTTCGCGACGGCAAGCTGTCCGTTGCCGTAGCCACGGAAGATACCGCCTCCCTCGCCGCGACTGCCCGTCACGTAGGCGTCGTTGTCCGTGATCGTGACGTTGCGGACCTTCACGTCCAGGTCACCGTTTACGAATAGGCCACCGCCATAGACGCTGGCGCGGTTGGCATAGAGCGTAGAGTCTTCGAGGTTCATTGTGCCCGTTCCGATTACGGCGATGCCCGCCCCATGCTGCACGGTTTGGTTGTCGTGGAAAGCTGACTTGCGCACCCTCGCCGAGCCAGCGGAGACGAGCAGCCCGCCGCCTGGTCCGAGCCCAGCGTAGCAGTTGCGGACCTCGACGCGCTCGAGGTCGAGCACGCCCGTGCTGTGAATACAGCCGCCGCCCGCATTGGTTTTCCAGCCGCTGTCGAGCACGCTGTCGACCACCCTCAGGGCGCCCGCGTTGTCGATCACACGACCGTTCTCATCTGCGTCCAGCGTCATACCTTGTAGCGTGACGTCCACGTAGTTTCGGGTGCCGATTCCGACGTCGAATATCGCCTCTGCATCCGAGCGAATGGTGGTCAGCCCGTGCCCCGCGCCGACGATTGCCACGTCAAAGAGCAGGTCCAGGTCCCCTGCGGCCGCCGTATCATCGCTGCCGGCCTGGGTGAGGACGAAGGTGCCGGCGGGCAGTACGATGAGGTCCGCGATGCTATCCGTATTCGCCTCCTGGACGGCCGCCCTTAGGGTGCAACCGTATGCAGGATAGCCTGCGTAGCACAGGCCATCGCCCGGGGTCTGATCGTCCACATCTGCGGTCTTGTTGACGACGAAGCGCCGACCCTGGCCGCAATAGGAGGGTTTGCTGCCCGTGAGCTGCTTGTAATAAAAGCCGTCCGGCGGCTCGAGCTTCACCTTCGTGCTGTTGGAGTCCTGATCGAAGTAGGTGATCCGGTAGTACAGGGACAGCAGGTCTCTGCAGGGGTCCGGGACGACGGTGGCGGTATAGCGGTTGCCGGGGGCCGGAGACATCGAGATGGAGCTTAGGCCTGAGATCTTCGCCTCGACGTTTGTCACCGTCGCGGAGCTGCGATCAATGATGACCTCGAGGGTGCCACCGGTGCGGGGCAGGCTATGGGGGGTCTTATCGAGCACCTCGACGCAGCCGACGCCGAAGGTGCAAAGGACTGTGAGTACGATGCCTGGAAGTGCCTTCATTCGAGCGGGCATTCGCGCCCAGCTTGGACTTTGGGGCAAGCAGCGTAGCCAAAGTCGGGGTCTATTTGGTGACCGAGGCGTTTTCGACAAGCACGGCGTACTTATAGCCGGAGCCAAAGTCCTTATTGGTTGTGAGCACACCCTTGACCATGACCACGTCGCCGACGGCAGCGACGCTATCCGTGGTGACCGTGAGGTCATTGGTGCCGGCCGCGCCGGTGCCGTCCTGGATGTGCAGCCAATTCTTGCCCATGATGCCGGCGTTGTATTTCACGACCTTGCCGCGCAATACGACCTGCTTGCCGGACAGGGCCGTAGCCTGCGCGAATACTTCGGCCACGGTCAGGCCGCCTTCGGCCTTCTTCACGTCGCCCGCCTTAACGGGCGCTGCGGCCGGCTGGCTGGCTGCCTTCTTGGGGGCGGGCTGCGATGCCGCCGCGCTTGGCGCGGGCTGCGATGCGGCCCCTGGTGCGGGCGCTGCGGCGCCGGCAACCTTGAGGGCTCCCACGAAGTAGATGGTCTCGAAGGTGCGGTTGAGCGTCTTGCTCACGAAGCCGCGCATCTCAGATCCACCGGTGAAGCCGACGGTGTCACCGACCTTGACTGCGGTGTTGGGGCCCGCGGCCCAGACCTTGCCGTTGGCGCCGGTATCGATGAGCACATAGGTGTATCCACCGGAGTTCATGGTCTCGGCGACCTTGCCGCTGACCCCTGGCGTTCCGGGGCGTGCCGCCTCGGTGGTGGCGGGCTGCCAGGCCTTGGAGGGCTGGGAGCTGGGCTTCGCCGCCTGGGCGGGCGCTGGAGCGCTCGGCGCTTTGGGCGCCTTTTTGGCCTCAGTGCAGCCTCCGAGGGCCACAAAGGAAGTCGCGAGCACGGCGTTGAGGATCTTCATCACCTCCGTCGCTACGACAGAAGCAGGCCCCGAGTCGAGCCATCTTCAGCGCTAGCGGCCCGTTGAATAGTGGGCGTGGTCCTGCCGGTGAGAGATTTTTGCGTGGGGTTGTGCGGCGAAGAGGGCGCATATCGGGCATACGCAACCGATGAGTCCGGGCGGGCCCGCGCGAAAAGGGCCGCCGGCAGGGGGGCGAGCACTGTTCAGCGGGCTGCTATGGCGGGCCAACGGTGCAAAAGTCACCCACGAACCAATTTGTGCAGCTGGTGCCGGAGGGACATTGCACATTGCTCACGCAACCCACGCTGCAGCCTAGGCCGAGTACGCAGGTCGCGTCGTCGAAGTTGGACAGGCCGCACTGATCGACGGTCAAGAAGGGGTCGCAGGAGGTCTGATTGAGGGTGTCCTCCAGGGCCGCGCAGGTGTGCACGCGGATCGCGCCAGGGATCGGATAGCAGTGGTTGCTGAGGCTGCACTCATAGCCCCTGGGGCACTGGTTGTCCCGTGAGCAGCCCTGGGCGCAAATCGTCTCCGCCGGCGTGCCGCCGATCGTGACCGTCAGGCAGTGGTCCGCGTCCAGGCCGCATTCAGTGTCATTGCTGCAGGTTTCGCAATGTAGCTTGCGATTGTTGGGCACACACTGATTGTACAGGGGGTGGCAGCGGCCGCTGCTGCACTGGCTGTCCTGGGTGCAAGCGACCGTGCCCGCATCGCTAACCCCGCCGCTGTCGGGCACGCTGGCGTCTGGATGCACGCCGCTGTCGGGGATCTGGGCGTCCGGATGCACTCCGGTGTCCAAAAAGCCTGCGTCGGGGACCACTCCGGTGTCGATGGGCGCGGCGTCGGGGTGAACGCCCGTATCCCTGGGTCCGGTATCTGGCAGGTTGGCGTCTGGGTGCAGACCACTGTCTTCGGCGGGGCCCGTGTCCTGGCCGATGCCTGAATCCATGGTCGGTCCCGCATCGGCGGCAGGTCCAGTATCCGCAGCGGGGCCAGCGTCCATACCGACCTGCGCGTCCCCAGCGGAGCCGCCGTCGAAGTCAGCGCATTGGCAGGGTTCGAAGGTGGCGTTCGCTAGGCAGACCTGGACCCCCTGCACCCCGGGCGCACAGACGCAGGCCACCGACTTATTGGGTGTGCAGCCCGCGGTGGGCCGGGCTCGGGAGTCACGCTCCGAGCCACAAGCTGCGGTGAGCAGGAGCAGGATGAGGGCACTTCGGCGCACAAGGGGTTCTACGTAGACAAAGGCCACTCCTACCTGAGGGTCCGGAATCGGTGCATCTCAAGGCGCTCAGGGCGCGCAATCAGGCCTGCGGCCAAGGCGCGTCGAATAAGTGCCCTTGCCATGGGTGCGCGGATGGCCCACATCGAGCGGCATGGATCGTGCGGACCAGATCAACGAACGATTGCTGAAGAGCCTCAGGGACCAGGGCATCGAGGTCGAGGTGCACGATGGATGGGTGGCTCTGGATGAGACCGGCCCCGCACTGCGCGGTGCGATGCAAAGTGAGGTGGATGATCACGCTCGGGTGCAGCTGGATGTCTCCGTGGCCCTGCCGGGCGGGCGCCTGATGATCGAGAGCCATGCCGCGGCCCGCCTGACGGAAGAGGAGGGCCTCGCGGCGGCCTACGATAAGTTCCTCACGAACTCCCTGCCGGCGATCACCTCCGCTTTCTTCGCACCTTCTGCACCCACCGACGACCAGCTGGAGCCTTGGCCGATCGGCGACGAGAAGTGGGATGTGCACCTGGGCTCTATGGGCCTGGAGATCTTCCCCGCCTCGGAGGCCGCTCAGATCGATCCGAATAGCCCCCCGATCGCGCCGCCGCCGGGTCTCGCCGATGAAGTCCGCAAGCTGGTCTGCGCCCGAGAGAGTGACCTCGCCTCGACGAGCTGGGTGCGTGTCTTCTTTGCCTTCGCCAATGGCGAGCCGGTGGCCCAAGAGGCGCTGTGGAACGGGCAGCTGTGGCCGGTGGCTCAGCAGGCCATATCTGAGCTGGCCTGGCCCAAGTATGAGGGCTTTTATGCCCTGCGGCTCTTCTTGATCGTACGCCAAAGGCACGCAAGCTCACCTGCGTGGCCATTGGATCACCGCAGCACCGTCAAGGTTGTGCAAAGACTCGTCGCGCTGGCCGAGCAGGACCCGGATGCCAGCGAGGATGACCTGTGCGAGATGCTCATTGATGAGGGGGTCGACTACGCCGTCGCGGAGGCGGTGGCCCAGTTCACACCCCTGGGCTTCGCGTACTTGATGTTCTCGCAGCTGGAGCTGAGCTCGCGTTATCACATCGCGAACTCGGCGGGGCAGGTCGTCGGTGCGCGGCTGCTCACCAGTGAGCCGGCCTTCGTTGCGGCCCGGGAGGTGGCGCGGGCGCTGGAGTCGGCGTCGCGGCCCATCGTGGCTACGCTCGCCGCCAGGGCGGGTATCTTTCAGGCCATTCAGGACGCGGTCCAGCAGGGCCGCCCTATACCCGATCTCGAGATCGTTGTGCAGGCCGACGAAGGAGAGCTTGCAGATTCCGCCGAGGGTGCCGCTCAGGCCCAGCCGGATGCTCCTGCCGTCGAGGGTTCAACGGCGGCGGAGACCGAGACCCCGACCTCAGCCAAGGGCTCCGCCCGCCCGTGGTGGAAGCTTTGGGGCGGCTAGGGCTAGGCCCGCTTGGCTACGAAGGCGCCGTCCTCGAAGGTGAAGCGAGTCTTTTCAGGCTCCGAGGTGCGCGGCGCCCCAATGGAGTAGCTATCGCCTACTCTTGAACTCTTGGCGGCCCGCGCCCTTGCATACTCATCCCAGGGCGCAGGATCACTCTGCCAAGGCGCAGGCACAGGCTCTAAGCCGTCGGAGCCCTTGCTGCTGTCGAAGTGCCAAAACTGCACGTTCTTGGCCACGTCCGGGTCGTCCTTGTGGCGAAAGAGCCAGCGCAGCTCCGCATGGGTGATGCGCTTTTCTTCGATGGGGCCCGTCTCGCCGCCCTTTCCATCTTGATAGTAGGCCTCATACTTCGCGGTGGCGTGCTGAGGGTGGCTGCCCGCTTCGCGTACCACCTGGTGAAAGTCCATGTCCTTGGGCACCACGAAGTGCACGTTATAGCCCTTCTCTTTGATGGCGAACTGCAAGCCGGCTTTACTCGTGCGCTTAAAGCGCTTGTTCCAATCGGTGTGCTCGGGGCTGAGCGCTGGGTTGAAGCGAGGGTGGGCGGCGACAAACTCCAAGAACTCCGCCTTATCACTGGCGCGGGCCGCCCAGCGGGCGCCGATCTTGGTATCGCTGCGCCAGCTCTCGGGCAGCGCGCCCGTGGTCGAGGGGCGGTCGGTCCGGGCTTTGATGGGGCCGCGGCCGATCTTCTCTCTGGTCGGGGTGGGCGCATTGGGACCCAAGCCTTGGGTGAGGCTGTCCACCTTGAGCGTGGAGTCGACCAGGTCGCGCCAGACTGGTGCGCCCGCCTCTCGAGTTTTGGACTGTACGAACTTGCGCAGGAAGACCCGGGGCTTCTGCATGCCCGTATCTGGCCCGTAGAGCAGATCCCGCTCCGAGAAGGCGACCTCGGGGCCCTCATCTCGCGCTTCGGAGGGCGTAGCCGGGGTCTTTGGCTCGGGCTTGGCGGCCTTCTCCCGGCACTGAAGCGCCAACGCGCTGTTGCCGCCCGGGGCCATCGAGGCGCTGCCCACGGGGCGCCGATCGGCCAAAGGTGTACTGCTGCCCGGCGGGGGAGAGCGATCGACGGCATCAGACTCGGTGGATTCGGGCGCTACGCGCACCTTGGCGGGCTCTGTGGCGGGCTTTTTGATCCGCGCGGGCGCGGGTCTCGTGTCCGATTTTGCAGACGCGCCGGCATTTTCGAAGCGAGCCATGCGCTCGGCTATGGATGGAAACTTGGGACTGGCTCCGGGACGCATGTCTTCTTGCAGTCCACGATGTGTGCCAGGTCTGAGGGGTTCAGATTCGGAGCAATCTGGGGCCCGTGACGGTGCAGCTGTGACGTCACACCTGGGCGGTCAAGATCCACAGCTGGACCTGCTCTTGGCTGCGGTGGGCCGTCGAGCGCTTGGTACGCTTAGAGCCCGCTCGCACGGAGCGTGTGTGTTTATCCTCGAGCACAAAGCGCCCGCCCGTGGCCAGCTCCTGCTCCACCGGATGCGTGGCATTGGGGGTGAGTTGGCCGACCAGGTTGGAAAAGAGCAGCGCCACCCGCCCCCCGGGAGCCAGCCGTTGGTGCGCCTCGCGGAAGAAGCGCGAGAAGAGGTCATCCGGATAGTAGATAGCCATGTCCAAAGGACCGCTGACTTCGCCGGGCAGCCAGGGCGGGTTAAACACGATGAGGTCTGCATCGCCGCCAAAGCTGCCGAGCAAGTCAGCCTGCTCGAAGGTGACGCGAGCCTTGTGGCCGCGTCCTCGCAACTCACCCTGCGCACTGATGAGCGCGTTGGGGTTGAGGTCCGTGGCGTATACATGCTGGGCGCCACGTTGCAGAAGCAGCACCGTGAGCACCCCCGAGCCCACGCCCACATCCACGATACTCTGAAGGCTGTCTTGCTCTTTGAGCCAGTCGTTGAACAGCTCCAGGTGGTCAAAACGGGTCGGGAAGTAGGTGCCGTAGAAGGGGTGAATGGTGGTGCGCAGGATGGGCACCTTTAGGCCGCGCAAGCGCCATTGCCAGGCGCTGTTGAGGCCCATGAGGTCGCCAAAGGGCAGCATGAAGTTCGCCTGATCTGGGTACAGCTCCTCAAGCCAGCCGATGTCTGGCGCTTTGGCTAGGGCGATGGCGTTGTCTTGCACCGGCGCCAAGAGGTGGCGCCCAGCCTCGTGTAAGGCGCGACGGTAGGCTCGGCGCTGCGCGTGGTCCTTGCCGGGGTGGGCTTGGCTCAAGCGCGCCCTCAGCGCACCCAGGATCGTATTTCCGGTGCCGTAGAGGTCGGTGATGCGCTGCCTACGGCCCTCGCAGAGGGCCTGGGCCACGCGCTCAGGGTCACAGCTGCGGTCGACGGGTTCAGCGGGCGTATCGACGGCCACGGGGCTCGGGCGGTGCAGGCCATCGGGGTGCGGCATCGTGAGCGCACCACGCCCCACGCGGCTGCCCGTTGTCCACTCGCGTCGCATCAGGCATGCCTGTGCGATGCGTTTTTCATGGATGTCGTTGGGCATCGCGGTCCTTGTGTCCGGATGTGGCGCCGAGGCGACCACCTCTTCCTTCGACGCGAGCCCGACCCTCGACGCGTCGCCGGCCCAGGACTCCGGCCCCGTTGATGCAGGCTTCGCGGCTGATGCCGAGGTTCAGGACGATGCCGGCCGCCAGGACGATGCCGGGGTCGAAGACGCAGGCCCACACGACGCGGCCATCGAAGATGGCGGCCCCGGAGCTGATGCCGGCACGCCGTCGATGGTGGTCTTGGGCGGTGATCGCCCTGCAAACATGAAGGTGCCGGCAGGGTATGACGGCAGCCCATTGCCCCTCCTGATCTTGCTGCACGGCTACACCGTGGACGGCGCTACTCAGGACTTCTATTTTGGCCTGTCCAATCAGGTCGACGCGCGAAACTTCTTCCTGATCTTACCCGACGGCACTCGGGAGGCCTCCGCCGCCCAGAACCGCTTTTGGAACGCCACCTCCGCTTGTTGCAACTTCTATGGCAGCGCCGTGGATGATGTGGCCTACCTGACAAGCCTGATTGACGAGGCCTCACAGCGCTTCAACATCGATCCGGCGCGTGTGCACTTGGTGGGACACTCCAACGGCGGCTTCATGGCCCACCGCATGGCCTGCGACGTGGCCCCACGCATCGCCTCCATTGTCTCGCTCGCGGGGGTGGAGCACTTTGACGAGACACTCTGCGATGCCGCCTCACCCGTGAGTGTGCTTCAGATCCACGGAACTGCCGATACCACCATTGGTTACGCGGGTGTTGCCGCAGGACCGATGCAATACCCAGGGTCTGAAGAGACCGCCCTACGCTGGGCTACTCGCGCCGGCTGTACCGTGGCGCAGACCGAAGATGGCGCCGACCTCAACCTCGATACCGCGCTGCCCGGAGATGAGACCGAGGTGTTGCGGTACAGCGCAGGCTGTACTGCCGGCATTGAGGTGGAGCTGTGGCGCATCGTCAATGGCGGCCACATTCCGGCCCTGCCCAGCGATTTTGCCTCGCGGGTGCTCGACTTCACCGAGGCCCATCCCAAGCCCTGAGCACCCGTCGCTGTGTCTGAAATGGCTATGGCCATGAATTCAGCCCGCTGCCTGTCGCCCTCTTTGGCCTTCGTGCTCATCGCGTGCAGCGGCGCTGAAATCTCTGAGGTGCCAGACGCTGCTCAGCCTGCGGACGCGAGCGTTGCCGATGCAGGTACGGTTGACGCTTCGATCTCTGATTCGGGGCCCGCAGATTCCGGGGTGTCGCCGGTGCCTGCCTGCCCAGAGCGCATCACGTGGGGCCTGGGTCCGGAGTTCCCTGAGCCTCGCGACCATCATGCGACCTTCGTCTGGACGGGGGATTCGGGACCGAGCCTCTATGTCGCCGGAGGGTTCAACGGCGGAGTCTTCAGCGACGTTTGGCGCGCGCCCATTATGGCCGACGGCGCCCTGGGGGACTGGCAGGACGCTGGGCAGCTCCATAGCCGTACCTCGGGCATGGCCCTGGCCAAATATGCAGACCGGGTCTATCTGCTCGGCGGGCACTCCGGAGCGTCCCGCTTGCGAAGCACCTCCTCGTTCACGATCTCAGAAGACGGCGTAGTGACTGATACCCGCGCCGAGGCCGACCTGCCCCAGCCTCGCTTTCACGCCAGCGCGGCCGTCTTTGAGGACTATGTCTTCGTCTCCGGCGGTCTAGGCACCCCCGGGGTGGCGGAGGACTCGATCTTCCGAGCCCGCTTCGCCAGCGACGGCACTTTGGGTGCGTGGACGAGCTTGGGCCCTATGCCCGAGCCACGAAGCCATCACTCCAGCTTTGTGCAAGATGGCTTTCTCTACCTCGTAGGCGGCTTTTTCGGCAACCCGGTGGGCAATCGCACCACGTACTTACCCAACGTATTGCGCGCAGAGATCATGCCCGATGGCACGCTCGGCCCCTGGCAGGACCTCGGCATCACGCTGCCCGCGGGCGGTGTATCTACGCACGCCTCCGCTACCTTTGAGGGATGTGCGCTCAACTTCGCGGGCATCACAGACGCCCCCCAGGAAGTCTCGGACGGGGTCGTTAAGTTGGACCTCAGCGCCGCCTCCGCCGAGGTCTTGCCCGATAGCGCGATGCCGGTGCCCCGCAGCCACGTGCACCACGCCCCGGTGCACTCGGGATTCGTCTATCTAGTGAGTGGCAAGGATACTTTCAGTTCGGACACCGCGGCGGTATTGGTGGGGCGCCTACAGTAGTATCGTGGGCTCGGTACCGGCCATGCAACCGCTACAGATCGCCCCTGATGACCCCACCCGCCCCGATGTCCGCACTCTGTTGCAGGCCCACCTGCGGTTCGCCCATACCTTTACAGAGCATGGGGACGTCTATGCGTTGGATGTCGAGGCGCTGCTTGAGCCCTCGATTCGCTTCTTCTCGGCCCGGCGAGACGGCCGCCTGCTGGCGGTGGCCGCGCTGAGTCGTCTCGACGCTGGGCATGTGGAGCTCAAGTCCATGCATACCGCGGCGGCCGCCCGGGGGCAGGGCGTAGCCCGTGCGCTTCTCGAGTATCTGTTGGATTTCGCGCGAACCGAGCATTATCAGCGTATGAGTTTGGAGACCGGGTCTATGGAGGCCTTCAAACCCGCGAGGCGGCTCTACGCCAAGCTCGGTTTCACACCCTGTGCGCCGTTGCCGCATTACCCACCGAGCTCCCTGAGCTGCTTCATGAGTCGCCTGCTTCGCGATGCTTGAACGGGGCTCTCCCCCTTCAGATTGGATCCGCGGGGCGACCCGCGTAGCCTGGGCCGCCTTGGGCGTATTGGACGGTTGGCAACGCGGTTTCGACGCCCACTCTCTTCGCGCGCGCTGCGTCTGAGTCGCAAACTCTGGACCCGGTTCGCGACTGTTCCACCCGCGATCGCAAGAGGCGAATTCCAATCTGACTTAGGGCTAATCTGCTAGTCTCCTTGCGCCGCGATCGACTGTTCGCATCAAGCCTAGAGAAGGAGGGCGCCTCATATGGTCCAAACTCAGAACCCCAAGAAGGTGAAGAAGGAAAAGCCGAAACCCTTCCTCTTCCCCGAGTTCTGCAAGGGCTGTGGACGCTGCATCAACGCTTGTCCGAAGGATTGCATCCAGCTTGGCAGCGACATCAACCCGGCCACCGGCCTCGCCCCAGTGCAGCTCGATCTCGACACCTGCAATGGCTGCGGCCTGTGCCTGACCGCCTGCCCTGAGCCCTACGGACTCCAGCCCCAAGGGGAGGACAGCTTTGAGCTTCAGGACCCCGCCAAGCTGCTCGGCGAGCGC